>Ga0210016_1000085_pt1 | contig 64366 bp, 77 predicted proteins | sample CryGeyCG2014_300_FD_185454 | JGI IMG/M metagenome (GOLD analysis project Ga0210016, IMG submission 185454) | Groundwater microbial communities from aquifer - Crystal Geyser CG02_land_8/20/14_3.00 (SPAdes) (version 2) | ecosystem: Environmental > Aquatic > Deep subsurface > Groundwater | place...
AATTTTTCTTAAAGCACTATGCAAAAGATGGGTAGCGGTATGTAAACGAGCCGTTTCATAACCTGCTTCCTTCCCCACACCGCCGAATTTTTTCTCAGCGCCAGCACGAGAAATTTCCTGATGTTCTTTAAAAGCTTTATTAAAGTTTTCTTTATCAATCTCATACCCTTTTTCTTTGGCTAATTCCTCGGTAAGTTCTAAAGGAAACCCATAACTTTGATATAAATCAAATGCTTCTTTTCCACCAACTATTTTTGATTTTTGTCCGCCAGCTAGCGGATTTATTTTTGATTTTAGCAGCTTATCAAGCTGCACTAATCCTTTTTCTAAAGTTGTCTCAAATTTTTCCTCCTCATTTTGAATAATTGTTAGAATGTCAGTTTCTTTTGATTTTAATTCAGGATATACCTCTTTATAAATTTCAATCACTTTTTTAGCCAAAGGAATAAGAAATCCTCTTTTTTGCTCTAAAATTTTCCCATATCTTATTATTCTTCTTAAAATTCTACGAAGTATATATCCTCTCTCCAAATTAGAAGGAAAAATATTTTCAGAAATTAAAAAAACCGCGCCTTTAATATGGTCCGCAATAATTCTTTTAGCCCTTAAATTAAAATTTCCCTCGGTGGAGCAAAAAATCCCTTTAATTATTGGTTCAAATAAATCAGTTTCAAAGAGCGATGACTTCTCCTGAACTATCATTGTTAATCTTTCCAACCCCATGCCAGTATCTACTCCTTTTTGTTTTAACGAAGTTAATTTCCCTTTCTCATCTTGATAAAATTCATTAAAAACCAAATTCCAGAGTTCGGTCTCACCCAAATGAATTTCGGTAGTCGGACCACAGGGACCTTCTTTACTAGTGGGACCCCAGAAGTTATCTTCTCTCCCAGCAAAACGTAAATTTCCTTTTTTCTCAGAAAATCCAAACTTATTCCAAATTCTTACTGACTCTTCATCGCACGGAACCTCAGCATCTCCCTTAAAAACTGTAACCGTCATTTTTGAATTTTGAATTTTGAATTTTGAATTTAGCAACTCATAGGCTACGCTTATAGCTTCTTCTTTAAAATAATCTCCAAAAGAAAAATTGCCCAACATTTCCAAAAAAGTTAGGTGTTTTTCATCCCCTACTTCTTCAATATCTGAAGTCCTAAAACATTTCTGGCAAGTTGCTACTTTATTATTGTAAGGTGATTTTTCGCCTAAATAATACCTTTTAAATTGCTGCATCCCAGCCGTAGTAAATAAAACACTGGGATCAGTAGGGATAAGCGAGCTTGATTGGACAATGGTATGACCGCGTCTTGCAAAAAAATTTAAAAAATTTTCTCTCAGTTCTTTTGAGCTCATTAATCTTAAAAATTAGAAATTTTTATTAGGTGTATTTATCTGCTACCACTGAGGCAGCGTAAGATTCCGGTTTTATCTTTGCTTCAAAACCATTGCTTTTTATTAAACCAACCACTTCTTTAATCATATCTTTAGTTTTGCCATTTTCTCCAACATCAGCATGAATATAAAGAAACTCATATTTTGGTGAATTAAGTTCTTTTAATTTCTTTTCTAAATCATCTTTTAAGGATAAAGCTAATTTGCAGGACAAAAAGATTTCTTCTAAAACTCGCTGTTTCCAATTATAAAATTTTTTATTTTTATAATGAATCTTTTTAAGAAAAAATCTTCCTCCCTGGCCTCTTCTTAAAATCACTAAAGCAATAGGGAAACTTGGTTCTTCTTCAGAAGAAGAATCGCAACCGACGATAATATCATAAAATTCCTCTGGCTTTTCGGAGATATATCGTTTTAATTCTTCAATTAGTTCTTTAAAGGTTAAATTTCCCTTTGTTGGATTATAAAATTTATCATCAAAAACAATATCCATAATATGATTATAATATAGCGAAATTTAAAAAAAAATCAACATCCCCGTTCATGATTTAGTTAAGTTGTTTAATAATCTTTACAAATTCTTTTGAATTAAGAGAAACGCCACCAATTAGTAAACCATCCATTTTTGCTTCCCTGATATAATTTGAAGCATTTAAAGAGTTAACACTTCCACCATATAAAATTCTGATACTTCTGCCTATTTTCTGGTTGTATAAATGAGAAATAAGCTTTTTAATAAATAAAGCCGCTGTCATTGCTTCATTCACTTGGCAGGGTTTCCCACTCCCAATCGCCCAAATAGGTTCGTAAGCAATGATTAAGTTTCTAAGTTTATAAGTTTGTAAGTTGCTAAGGGCTTTTTCAATTTGATTTTTTAGAATTTCGAATGTCTTTCCTTCTTTTCTTTCTTCTTCTGTTTCACCAATACATAAGATTGACTTTAATTTATTATTTAGCGTTGCTTTGATTTTCTTATTTATCATTTCATCTGTTTCTTTCAATATCTGTCTCCTTTCGGAGTGTCCTAAAATTATATATTCCACCCCTAAATCCTTAAGCATTTTAGAAGAAATCTCGCCGGTAAAAGCTCCCCTTTCCTCCCAAAAAACATCCTGGGCACCTAACTTAAAACTTAAAACTTGGAACTTGGAACTTGATAAATAAACAAAGGGAGGGCAAATTACAACCTCAACATTCCTAATCTTTTTTAACCTTTTTTTTAAAGAATTAAAAAGTATTTTGGCTTCTTTAAAAGTAGATGGATTACATTTCCAGTTAGCAATAATAAGTGATCTCATATTTGCTCCCGTAAATATTTGGCGGCTTTCTCTGGTTCTATAGTCGAAATCTCCATTTTTGCTCCAAATTCAAAACCAGCCGGCGTGGAGGTTTTTGGCAAAATGGTCCAGTGCCAGTGGTAATGGTCGTATTTTTTTCCATTACAAGGAGCGGTATGCAAATAAAAATTGTAAGCAGGATTATTTAGGCCTAAATAAAGTTTTCTTAAAACCTTCTGAAATATCTCGGCTAAATCATTTTTTTCTTCGTCAGTAATTTTTTCAAAATGAGCTAAGTGTTTTTTGGGGGTAATAATTACTTCAAATGCTATTTTTGATGCAAAGGGACAAATTGCTAAAAAATTTTTATTTTCAAAAACAATTCTTTCTTTATTTTTTCTCTCCCATTCGTTCCCAACACAATAACTGCATTTTTTGTAACTGTTAAAATACCTTTTTGCTGCCCGAAGAGCTTTTTCTAAATCCGGATCAATTACGGCCGAAGCTATAATCTGGGAATGAGGGTGAAAAATCGAAGCTCCTGCTTCTCTTCCATGATTATGAAAAATAAAAATATATTTTATCATTTGTTTTTTCATTAACTCTAAATATGTCTGATGATAAACATCAATTACTTCTTTAACTTCCGGAATTGAAAGTTGAGCCAGAGATTTCTGGTGATCTTTTGTTATTACTACTTCATGATAACCAACGGCATCCATTACTTTATAAGGACCGACTTGTCTTTCATTTAATTTTTTTGCCGGCTGAAAGGCAGGATATTTATTAGGAACAACTATTGTTGTCCAATCTTTAGGAATTTTTAAACTATTAATTCTTTTTCCCTGAGAAAAAATTAATGTTGGCGGCTTTTGGGTTTCAATATGGCAAAATGGACAATTTTTTTTCGAAGGTATCTTTTCTTTCCGCCGGCTGGCGGATTTTTCTTTTTTAAAGGTTTCCGACCGCAGGGCTCTACCGGTGGCAATAACAACCCAATCTCTTCCCATTGGGTCAAAACGAAGTTCCGAAGGAAACTTAACTTGTGTAGCTTTTGGATTTTGGATTTTAGTCATAGGATTTCTCAGTTATATTTATGACTGAGCATATTCCATCTTATTTTTAACAGGTCAATCCCCATCTTGAGCATCGATTTTAACTTCACTTTACTGTGGGGATCGTTTTTCCAACAAACCGGTATCTCTTTTATTTTGTAACCCCTTTTCTTTGCCAAAACTAAAATTTCCGGGTCAAAAGCAAAACGGTTAATTCTACATTTCGGGAAAATTGCTTCAGCGCTTTTGGCAATAAATCCTTTAAAACCGCATTGAGTATCCTCGATATTCCAAAGACCACAAATTAATTTACGCACTAAAATAAAAACATCACCTAATATCCGACGATATAAAGGTTGAGGAGGATCCAATATTGCTCCTTTTATATCTCTAGAACCAATAACGATATCATATTCTTTTTGAAACTCTGGCCACATTTTTTCTACTTGGTTAATTGAGGTTGAATTATCGGCATCAGTAAATAAACGATATTCCCCTCTTGCTTCTAACATTCCTTGCCGAACTGCATAACCTTTGCCATGATTTTCTTTATTATCAATTAATTTTAAATTTTTAATTTCCCCGCCTGCGCGGGCAGGCCCGCCTGCGCGGGCAGGTGATTTTAAATTCTTAACAACTTCTGCTGTTTTGTCTTTTGAGCCATCATTAACAACAATAATCTCATAATCATATTTTTGGACTCTCAAATAATTATCAACCTCTCTTAGGGTTTGAGGTAATCTTTTTTCTTCATTATAAGCCGGAATAATAACAGAAAGATACATAGTATAAAAACTCAAAACTCAAAACTCAAAATTATCTAAATCCTAAACCTTTAGATTATTATAGCAAAATAAAATTAAAAAGCGAAACGCCTAAAAGGCGCGGCAAATTCAAATCCTTCGAGATCGGATCTCGAAAGATTTATTTTAAGGAATTGGGGTTAAAATTTTATTGCCATTATGGACTACAGCAACTACGGCCTCAAAATGACAAGAAAGCGAACCGTCTTTGGTTTCCCAACCAAAACCATCTTTTGATTCTTTAATCTGCCAATCGCCCATCACTACCATTGGTTCTATACAAAAAACCATACCTTCTTTAATTTCAGGGCCTGAATGCAGTTTGCCATAATTTAAAATTTTAGGGTCTTCATGAAGCTCTTTACCAATCCCATGGCCACAAAGATCTCTAACAACGTTAAAACCATTTGATTCAACATAATTTTGGATTGCCCAACCAATATCGCCAAAAGTATTTCCTGGTTTGACTTTTTTAATTCCTCTTTTTAAAGATTTTTTTGTTATCCAGATTAATCTTAAAATTTCCGGCTTCACCTTTCCTACAGGGACGGTTATCGCCATATCGGCGTGATAACCTTCATAACAAAGCCCCAAATCAAGAGAAATTATATCTCCCTCTTTAAGGATTCTGTTTGAAGGCACAGCATGAACAATTTCTTCATTGATTGAAGTGCAAAGGCAGGTTGGAAAATTTTCGTACCCCTTAAAAGAACATTTTCCTCCAGATTTTAAAATCAGGCTCTCGGCGAGCCTGTCCAATTCTTTAGTAGTAATGCCTGGCTTCACTTGTTTTTTTAATTCTTTCATAATTCCTGCCAGGATTTTTCCACCTTTTACCATTATTTCAATTTCTTCTTCACTTTTTATGGTAATCATTATTTCAGAGCTTTCAAAACCCTTGAAAAAACATTAGCTACTGAACCTTTGCCATTAACTTTCCTTACTTTTAATCTCTTTTCTTTAAAGTATTCAATTAAAGGAAAGGTTCTCTCTTGATACTCTTTCAACCTTACTTTAATGGTCTCAGGGTCATCTAAACCTTTTCTTTTAACCAATTTTGAACCATCCAAACAACATACTTTAAGATTCTTTGTTTCTTTGCTGTATAAAATTGGGTGACGCATCAACTGACAAATCCGGCGATGGGAATTTCTAAAAATTGATTCTTGAAGAGAAATTTCTATTAAAATAATTTTTATATTCTTCTGACCATATAGCTTTTGAAGAAGAGGCATTATTTCTTCTCCTTCATATAAGGTTCGGGGTGAACCAGCAATTACTAAGTTCTCTTCCTTGTCATAGAGTTCTTTTATCTTTTCCTTTACCAGATAAGTAACAAAAGGAGGGCTACAGAGAATTCCCTTCTGCCATAATTTCTTTTCTTGAGCAAAAGAATATTTCTTTCCTTTAATTTTTACAAACCCTCCTTTTCCTTGATTAAATGTTTCTTCTAGAATTTTGCTTGTTTCAAAATAATACAAATTCAGCTTTTCTGATAAAAGTATAGCCTGAGTTCCTTTCCCGGCGCCCGGCGGCCCCATAATGATAATAACTTTTTGACTATTTGATTTTTGACTATTTGACATATATTCTCATCTCGCCAATTTGTTAATTAGTCAATTTGTTAATTTGTTAATTAGTTAATTAGTTAATTAGTTAAAATGTCTCGTACTCTCGCATTTCCATTTGAGCTTTAATTTGACGCCAAGTATCTAAAGCAACGCTCACAAGAATCAATAAGGCTGTCCCCCCAATTAAAAATTGGAAAGCTTTTATTCCAGTTAATCCTTGAATAATTGATGGCATTATAGCAATAACACCTAAAAAAAGTGCCCCAATAAAAAGAACTCGATATAAAATCCGATGTAAAAATTCGGCGGTTGAATTCCCCGGTCGAATACCGGGAATGAATCCTCCCATTTTTTGAAGATTCTCGGAGATAGCTTTGGGGTCAAAAGTAATAGCGGTATAAAAATAAGTAAAGACAAAAACTAAAATAAAATAGAAAATCCCATGGAGCCATTGATTTTGAAAAAAATTACTGGTTTTAAAGGCTAAATTGGCTAAAAATTGATTTTGGGAACCAGTTAAAAAATTGGCAATCATTGTCGGGAAAGATAAAATACTTAAAGCGAAAATAATGGGCATTACTCCGGCCGGATTAATATTTATTGGCAAATAAGTAGAAACACCTCCATACATTTTAGTTCCTCTTACCCTTTTGGCATAAGAAACCGGAATATTTCTTTTTGCTTCGTTAATTAAAACAACTCCGGCAATAATTACCAAAGCGGCAATAAAAAATAAAATATAAGCAGGTAAATTTTTAACATCCCAGGTAAAAATAATTTGACGAATTTCTGTTGGAGTTTGAGCAACAATACCGGCAAAAATTAAAAGAGAAACTCCATTCCCAAGACCTTTTTCCGAAATTAATTCGCCCAACCACATTAAAAAAACACTGCCGCAAGTAATCGTTATAATCGCCACTATTAAAGATTGAGGAGAAAACATAACAATCTGACGATAGGTAAATAATTTAAGCATCGCGTATCCTTGCAATACTGCTAAAGGTATGGTTAAAATCCTACCGTATTGATTAAATTTTCTTTGACCTTCCGGACCTCCTTCTTTATACATCTTCTCTAATTGAGGAAAAATCATTGTTAAAAGTTGTAAAATAATAACGGCAGTAATATAAGGACCTATTCCTAACATTACAATTGATAAATTAGTTAAAGCACCACCGGTGAAAATATTTAAAAGACCGAAAAATTGATTTTCGGTAAAGAATCTTCTTAAATTCTCAATATTTATCCCGGGAATAGGGATATTTGCCATTAAACGAAAAATAGCGAAAATTAGTAAGATAAAAAGAATCTTCCCTCGAAGTTGTTTATCCTTTAAAATAATAATAAATTTTTGAAACCAATTCATATTTTGCCGCCGACTTTTTCAATTTTTTCTTTCGCACCTTTCGAAATTTTGCAATTTTCAATAATTAAATTTTTTGTTATCTTCCCCTTCCCTAAAATTTTTATTTCTGGTATCTTGCCTTCTATTTTACGAATTATTCGTTTTTCAATCAAAGTTTTTGGAGAAACTGTTTCTCCCTCTTTAAATTTTTTATCTAAAATATCAATATTAACTTCAATTTTATTTTTCGCTCTCGCTTTGAATTTGTAACCTCTAAGTTTTGGGTATTTTTTAATCAATTCGCGAATAACCGGTGCTAATTTTCTCCCGGCTCTTGATTTTTGTCCTTTAATTCCTCTTCCCGAATAAGTTCCTCTTTTCCCGCCACGACCCACTCTTTTTTTTCTTTTTCTTTTATGGATTGGTTTTAGTTCATTTAGCTGCATACTTTATTTTTTTTAAAGCCATAATTGTGGCCATAGCATTATTAAGTTTGTTTCTGCTTTTAGATAAAATTTTAGCCGAAATTTTTTTTATCCCACCTAACTTACAAATTATTCTTACTGGTCCGCCAACAATTATTCCTGATTCCCTTTTTTGTGGTTTAAGTATAACTCTGGAAGGACCATATTTTGCCTCAATTTGATAGGGAATAGTTCCATTTAAGAGAGGAATTTCAATTAAATTTTTTTTAGCCAAACGTTGAGCTTTTTTTATTGCCTGGGCTACATCTTTTCCCTTAGCTACACCTATTCCTACTTTGCCCTCTTTATTCCCTATTGCAATAACTGCTCGAAATCTAAGTTTTTTCCCTCCGCCAGTTACTCTGGTTACCCGACTCAAATCTAAAAGCTTTGAGTCAAATTCCTCTTTCGGTTTTTCAATTTTTGGTTCTTCTTTATTCATAATTCTTTATTCTTGATTCAAAATTTAAGTCCTCCTTCTCTTGCCCCTTCAGCCACTGCGCTTACTCTTCCTCTATATTTATACCCTCCCTTGTCAAAAACGACTCTTTTTATTTTTTTCTCTAAAGCTTTTTTGGCTATTAACTTCCCTACTTCTAAAGCAATATCTTTTTTTGTAATTTTAGACTTTTGAACGCTCCGTTTTTGTTGTTTAACAAAACTTAAATCACTGGCGGAAAGTAAAGTATCGCCCTTATTATCATCTATCAGTTGGGCATAAATATGTTTATTAGAACGAAAAACACAAAGTCGTGGTTTTTCTTTGGTGCCAAATATCTTCGCTCGAATACGTTTATGACGCCTTCGGCGCTTACGGCGCCGTAAGCTTTTTTCTTGTCTGATTAACATAATTTTAAAAACCTAAAAAGCTAAAAAGCTAAAAAGCTAAAAACTATTTGGTAGCGGCTTCTGCTTTTTTACCTTCTTTTTTTCTAATCTTCTCTCCAACATATCTTATCCCCTTACCTTTGTATGGTTCGGGTGGTCTAATTTTTCTTATTTGAGCAGCTACTTCTCCTACTTTTTGTTTGTTAATACCCGCAATAATAATTATATTCTTTTCAACTGAAATTTCTATTCCTTGGGGTATGGGAAAAACAACAGGATGACTAAAACCTACTTCTAAATTAAGCATTTTATTACTAACAGAGGCCTTAAAGCCAATCCCTATTAATTCCAATTCTTTTTTAAAACCTTCGGATACTCCTTTTATATGATTAGCCAATAATGCTCGAAGTGTTCCCCATAAACTTTTGATTTTTTTTGTTTCTTGTGTTGATTTAATCATCAGCTGTTTATCTTTAATTTCAATTTCAAAACCATTTGGAATTTCTTGAGTTATTTCCCCTTTTGGTCCTTTTATCACTGATTCTCTTTCATTTATTTTAACTTCTATATTTTCTGGTATAAAAATTGGTTTTTTGCCTACTCTACTCATTTATTTATATTGTTACCAAATTTCGCATATTATTTCTCCGCCTAATTTTTGCTTTTTTGCTTCTTTATTTGCCATTAATCCTTTTGAGGTAGAAATAATAATTAAAGGAAAACTTTTTATGTTTTTATATCCTATATAAATTCTCTTACCCTGCTTAGAAATTCTCTTTAAATCAGAAATGAGGGGTTGATCATTTTTATATTTTAAAGCTAAATGGAGAAATCTTTTACCTTCTTTTTTTCTTTTTTGAATTTCATCTATCAATCCTTCTTTTTCTAAAATTTTGACAATATTTTCCTTAAAATTTGAAAAAGGAACATCCACTGTTTTTTTAGAAACAGCGTAAGCATTTCTTATTCTATTTAACATATCGGTAATTGGATCCATAATTTAGTTTATAAACTGATTAACTTAAAACTTACCAACTTGACTTTGTAATCCCGGGAATTTCGCCGCGATTAGCCATTTCTCGAAAGCATATCCGACATAATCCAAATTCTCTTATATATCCTCTTTTTCTTCCACATCTAAAACAACGTCGAACAATTCGGGTTTTAAACTTTGGTTTTTTTAATGATTTTACTATTTGGGATTTTGTTGCCATGTTAGAAGATGTTAGCAAAATTGTTTTATTAAAGCAATTTTGCGTTACAGATTCTTACACCCCGCACCTATTTTGCCATCCAATTCGGTGGCGGCGCACGGTGGGCGAATAGCCCAGTCCCGCCAAAGCGGGACATCACTATTCGTGATAAGTGCGCCGCGGGTGTTAAACTATCTTTCTTCAATATTCCTTTATAAACTTGTAAATTGGAACTCAAAATAGGTGCGGGGTAAAGGTTTGGTTATCGTTCAGACTTCGCCTTTGGCTCGTCTTCACGAACCAAGCCCTTTATCGGAAATCCTAACAGTTTTAATAACTCTTTTCCTTCTTCTCTTTTTTTTGAAGTAGTTACTATAGTTACTTCTAAACTAAAAATTCCTTTTTCTCTCTCAACTATTATCTCAGGAAAAGAAGTATACTCTTTAAATCCAATGGTTAAATTTCCTTTTTTATCAAAAGATTTTAAATTTATTCCTTTAAAATCACGAGTCCGGGGAAGAACAATATAAATTAATCTCTCCAGAAAATCATACATTCGATTGTCTCGTAAGGTAACCATTACTCCAATGGCTATTCCTTTTCTTAACTTAAAGCCAGAAACTGCTTTTTTTGACAACCTTAAAGTTGGTTTTTGACCAGTAATCAAAGCTAAATCTGCTATTATTCGATTCTGAATCTTTTCCTGTTCTTCTTTTGTTTTCTCTGCCACCTGTTTACCAAAACCGCAATTTACTGCCACTTTTTCAATCTTCGGCACTGCCATTTTATTTCGATAGCCAAACTTTTTCACCATCTCAGGAACTACTTCTGTATTGTATTTTTCTTTTAATCGCAACATGTTTTGAAATTTATATTTCTTTATCGCATTTCTTGCATATTCTAAACTTTTTTCCTCCCTCTATTTTATAACCGACTCTTACTGCTTTCCCGCATTTAAGGCAAATTAATTTTAAATTTGAAACATAAATTGGAGAGGGTTTTTCAATAATTTGTCCTTTCTCGCCTGTCCTTTTTGGTTTAATATGTTTTTTTCTTAAATTTATTCCTTCAATTAAAACTTTTTGTTCCGAGGGAAAAACCATTAAAACCTTTCCTTTTTTTCCTCTATCTTTTCCTTTAATTATTAAAACTTGGTCTCTTTTTTTTATTTTCATGTTAGAAGATGTTAGCAAAATTGTTTTATTAAAGCAATTTTGCGTTACAGATTCTTACACCCCGCACCTATTTTGCCATCCAATTCGGTGGCGGCGCACGGTGGGCGAATAGCCCAGTCCCGCATAGCGGGACATCACTATTCGTGATAAGTGCGCCGCGAAAGTTAAACTATCTTTCTTCAATATTCCCTTATAAACTTGTAAATTGGGACGCAAAATAGGTGCGGGGTTAAGACTTTTCACAAAATTTTTTGCGCACGGCTTGAAAATTTTGGAAAACTCTAAACTGATTCTTCAGCTAAAGTTGCAATTTTTTCAAATCCTTTTTCTTTTAATTCCCTGGGTATTGGGCCTAAAATCCTATTTCCTTTAGGCTCTTTCCCCATACCTAAAATAACACAGGCATTATCATCAAATCGAATATAGGAACCGTCAGTTCGCCGATAGGCTTTTTTTTGTCTTACAATTACTGCTCGAACTATCTCATGAGTTTTAACTAAATGTCTTGGTTCAGCTTTTTTTACTGTACCAACAATAATATCTCCAATTTGGGCATAATGTTTTCTGGTCCCACCGGGAATATTAAAACATTGGATAATTTTTGCTCCAGTATTATCAGCTACTTTTAACATTGTTCTTGGTTGAATCATGCTTTTAATTTTTATTATTTATTTTACGCTTTTCGCTTTTCGCTTTACACTTTTTTAATAACTTTCCATCTCTTCTCTTTGCTAATTGGCCGACACTCCTCAATTACAACCCTGTCCCCAATTTTATAGGTTGGTCCTCCTTCAGTGTGGGCTTTATATTTTTTATAAACTTTGTATCTTCTTTTATATTTTGGATGTTCTTTAATTCTTTCTACTTTAACTATCGCAGTTTTCTGCATTTTATTAGAAATAATTATTCCTGATAATTGTTTTTTAGGCATAGTTTAGTTTATAGTTTATAGTTGTTAGTTTTTAGCTTTTTATATTTTTAAGAAGGGTTTTTATTCTGGCAATATCTTTTCGTAGTTCTCTTATTTCTTTTACATTTTTAATCTTTCCTGAAATTAAATCAAATTTAAGCTGTCTTAATTTATCTTGGTAACCTGCTAATAATTTTTGAAGTTCTAATTTAGTTTTACTGCTAAAATCTTTTATTTTTTCTTTTCTTTTCATAAAATTACATTTTATTTCTTTAAAAACTTCGTTTTTAACGCTCCGTTTCACTTCGCCACTGGGAAATTCAGTTCACTCCGTTCACGAATTTCCCGCCGCCTGCGGCGGCCTCCGTTTCACTTCGCTATAAACTTCGTTTTAATTGGCAATTTATCAGCTGCCTCCTTAAATGCCTGTTTAGCCATCTCTTCATTTATTCCATCTATTTCAAAAATAATTCTACCTGGTTTGATTGGAAATACATAGTGAGAAACATCTCCTTTCCCACCTCCCATTGGAACTTCATTCCCTTTAAAAGTTCTAGGTTTGTCAGGGAAAATTCTTAACCAAAGTTTCCCTCCTTTTTTAAGATATCTAATAATTATTCTCCTCGCGGCTTCAATTTGTTTACTGTCCAACCAATGAGTTGATAAAGACATAATACCGAAACTGCCAAAACAAAGTTCGGTTGCTCGTCTTTCTATGCCTTTTGATTTTCCTTTTTGTTGTTTTCGATGTTTAAGTTTTTTTGGCTCTAACATGTTAGAAGATGTTAGCAAAATTGTTTTATTAAAACAATTTTGCGTTAATTTTCTTCGCTTTTAGCTCGAAAATTCAGACAAACCCTAAAACTTTTCTCCTTTGTATATCCAAACCTTAATTCCAATTACTCCATAAGTGCAATGAGCTTCACTTGTACCATAATCAATATCGGCTCTTAGGTTATGACGGGGAAGTTTGCCCTCTTTTAACCATTCAGTTCGGGCAATTTCCACTCCATTTAATCTTCCTGCTACTTCCACCCGCGCCCCTTCCACTCCTTTCTGGCTCATTATTTTAGTTAGTGCCATTTTTATTACTCGCCTGAAAGGAACTCTTCTTTCTATTTGAACAACCATCCAAGAGGCAGTTAGCTTGGCTGATAACCAAGGATTCTTCACTTCTTGAATTTCAATTTTTATTTCTCTTTTAACTTTAGCATTTTTAATTTCTTTTTCAATTATTTTTTTTAATTTCTCCACCCCCTCTCCTCCCCTGCCAATAATCAAAGCAGGCCGGGAAGTTTTAATAATAATTTTAAGAAAGGAAGCAAATCTTTCCATTTCAATGCTTGCTATTATTTCCTCTCCTATTTTATTTTTTAAAAGTTCCCTAATTTTAAAGTCCTCCTCTAAATATCGAGGGAAATTTTTCCCATAAAAACCACGGGATAACCAATCTCCCATTTCTTTTATTCTATAAATTTTTTGGTGAACTTTATGAACCATAATCTAGAATGCTTTTCGTCTAAAAATTCGTTTTGGTATTTTTTCAATTGTGGGGTGCTCTCCTTTGAAGATAACTTTAGGTTTTCTCTTTAATTTTGGTCCCTCAGCTGGCGACTTAATCATTTCTTTCTTAATTCTCATCTTTTCTCCTACTTCCTCTTTTTTGATCCGTTGTCCGCCAGCTGCTATTTTCCCTTTAATTTCATCTAAAACTAAATTAATATGGGAAGTCTTTTTTTGAATTTCGGCTGCTTGACCCCGAGCTCGAGCTCGCCATCTTTTAAGCTTTGGACCTTCATCAATAGTAATTTTTGAAATATAAAGTTGCGCTTCCTCTAATTGAAAATTGTTTTTGGCATTGACTATTGCAGAATTTAAAAGTTTAAGCAAAGGTTTAGCCGCTTTTTTAGTTTGGAAATTTAAAATTGTCTTAGCTTGAAAAACCATTTTATTTCGAATTAAATCAGCAACTAATCTAACTTTTCTTGGCGCAATCCTTAAATATTTTAATTTAGCTGTTATAATCATTTTTTATTTTTTTAAAGGAGTTTCCGCCTTCGTGGCAACTCCTGCTTCTATTTCTCTTTGTATTCTTCCGCCATGTCTTGTGAATTTTGTTGTTGGAGCAAATTCGCCAAGCCGGTGTCCTACCATTTCTTCAATAATATAAATTGGAACATGCTCTTTTCCATTGTGAACTCCAATCGTAAATCCCACCATCTCTGGCGTAATGGTTGCTTGTCTTTCCCATGTTTTAATAACTGTTTTGTCTCCTTTTTTTAATTTGGAGATTTTTTTTAATAATTTTTCACTTAGATAGGGACCCTTTTTTAGTGATCTAGCCATATTTATTTTCTTCTTTTAATAATTAGTTTGTCTGTCCATTTCTTTTTTCTGGTTTTTACTCCTAAAGCTGGTTTTTCCCATGGAGTTTTTGGATGCTTCAAACCAATACCAGTTCTTCCCTCGCCTCCTCCATGAGGATGGTCAACCGGATTCATAGCCGAACCTCGAACTGTTGGTCTAATACCTTTTAATCTAGCCGTTCCTGCTTTTCTTAATTTAATAAAACGATGTTCCGAATTAGAAACTTGACCAATCGAAGCAAAACACTCAGCTAAAATCTTACGAATTTCACCAGAAGGCATTTTTAAATGAATATATTTTTGTTCCTGAGCTAAAACTTGAGCTGAATTACCCGCTGATCTTGTAATTTTACCTCCTCTTCCTGGTTCTAATTCAATATTATAAACAAAAGTTCCAATCGGAATATTTTTAAGTTTCATTCGATTACCTAAAACGAGCGGTGCTTTTTCTGAAAATATTATTTCATCTCCTATTTTTAAACCTTCAGGAGCAATAATATATTTCCTTTCTTTATCTTCATACTCAATCAAAGCCAAATAAGCGCAACGATTGGGGTCGTATTCTAAAGCAATAACTTTTGCCAGTTTATCTAATTTTTCCTGTCCAAACTCAATAAGACGATACAATCGTTTTACTCCGCCGCCCTTATGCCAAACTGTAATTCTCCCAAAACTTCCTCTTCCCGCTTTCTTTTTTAACCCTGAAACTAACCTTTTTTCAGGTTCTTTTTTTGTTAATATTCCTTTTGAATTTTGAATTTTGGTCATTTGAATTCCTGCCTGCCGGCAGGCAGGTGTTTTGGATTTAGGATTTATCGAGGTAGCACCTCTATCTTTTGGCCTTCCTTTATTTTAACAATTGCTTTTTTATAACCTTTTTGTTCACCAATATTTTTGCCTAATCTTTTTTGTTTTGCCGGAACATTAATTGTCTTTATTGAAACTACCTTTACTCCATAAAGTTCTTCAATCGCTTTTCTTATTTCTATTTTATTAATTTTTGGATATACCTTAAAAACATATTGATTTTTATCTGCTAAATCGCTGCTTTTCTCAGTAATATGAGGTGACTTTAAAACTAAGGTTGCGATGAGCTTTTCTTTTTTTTCTTCCCAAATCGGAGTGGAAAGAACCGCTTCTTTTTTTTCTTTTAATTCCTCTTTTGCTTTTTCTCTTTTTTTCTTTTTTTTAAAAATATTGAATAAAGCCATATTTTTAGTTTTTAGTTTTTATAAATGTTTCTTTTATCACTTTTATTGATTCTTTTGGCATAATTAAATAACGAAAGGAAAGCAAAGTAAGAGGACTAATATTTCTTGCTTCGATTACCATAGTTTTAGGAAGATTTCTGGCGGATAAAAATATATTTTTATCATAATTAGGCGTAGTAATTAAATTTGATTGATTTTGGCAAGGAAGTTTTTTAATAATTTCAGAAATTATTTTGGTTTTTGGCGCATCAAGAGTAAGTTTATCTAAAACAATTAATAAATTCTTTTTAGCTTTTTCGGAAAGAACCATAAAAAGAACTTTTCTTCTCATTTTTCTGGGAATTTCTTTTTTAAAAACTCTTTGTTTAGTCGGACCAAAAGTTATTCCTCCGTGTCGCCATAAAGGAGACCTGATTGAACCATGTCTTGCTCGACCCGTTCCTTTCTGCCGCCAAGGTTTCCTCCCGCCCCCTCTCACTTCTCTTCTATCTTTAGTGTGAGCGAGTATTTGTCTTTTATTTGCCATCTGAGAAATCACAATTTGATGAACTAAATCGCGATTCAGCTTCAATCCGAAAATTTCTTTAGGCAATACCATTGTCCCTGTTTCTTCTCCTTTTTGATTATAAACAGGATATTTCATAAATGTTTAATTTCCAAAAGTGTCCCTTTTCTTCCCGGAATAGCGCCTTTTATCGCTATTAAATTATTTTCTGGGTCTATTTTTACAATTTCTAAATTTTTAATTGTTGTTCTTTCGCCACCCATCCGACCAGGCATTTTTTTCCCCTTAAAAACTCTTTCGGGATCAGTGGAACCTACCGAACCCAAAGTTCGTTCCTCATGTTTTGCGCCATGGCTTGCATTTCTGCCGGAAAATCCCCATTTTTTCACTGCTCCAGCGAATCCTTTTCCCTTGGAAATACCAGAAATTTTAACTTTTTCTCCTTCTTTAAAAATTGAGATATCAATTTTATCGCCCACCTTTCTCATCTCAGATGAAGAATCTAAAATCCGGAATTCTTTAAGATATTTATATTCTTTTTCTTTTTCTGTTTTTTTTATACCTTTTTTCTTTTTCTCAAATCCAATCTGAATTGTCTCATAACCATCTTTTTCTTTTGTTTTGATTTGAGTAATAAAACAAGGACCTGCTTCAATTAAAGTAACAGGTTTTACTTTTCCTTTTTCATTAAACAATTGCGTCATTTCTATTTTTTTTCCTAAAATAAATTTCATACAAACTAATTGAAAATCCCGCTGATAGCGGGATTTTCAATTCCCAAGCTATTCACTTAATCTGTTTTTTATTTAAAGAATTTTTAACAATTTTTTTGTTTTCATTGTTGAAAGTTAAAACGAAGTTTATAACGCAGCGTTCTTTTTTATACCGTTTTTATTTCAATCTCTATTCCAGCCGGAAGATTTATCTCCTTAAGAGCTTCAATAAATCTTTGATTAGGGTTTAAAATCTCTATCAATCTTTTATGAATTCTCATCTCAAACTGCTCTCTACTGTCTTTATGAACAAAACTTGAACGATTAACAGTATATTTATGAACCTCGGTAGGTAAAGGAATTGGTCCCTTTATTTCAACATTGTTCCGTAAACCAATTTCAACAATTTGACGACAACTGTTATCTATAAGTTTATGGTCGTAAGATTTTAATTTAATCTTAATTTTTGAAGAAACTTCAGTTTCTTTTATTGCTTTCTTAACCATCAATTTTAAATTTTATCCTTATTTTATTTAATGATTTTTATTACCACTCCTGCTCCCACTGTTTTTCCTCCTTCTCTAATAGCAAATCTCTGTTTTTCTTCAAGGGCAACCGGAGTTATTAATTTAACTTTAAGATTGACAGTATCTCCAGGCATAACCATCTCTGTTCCTTCTGGTAAAATTACATCTCCTGTTACATCAGCTGTTCTAACATAGAATTGAGGTTTATAACCAGAAAAGAAAGGTGTGTGTCTACCGCCTTCTTCTTTACTCAAAATATAGGTTTCTGCTTCAAATTCATCATGAGGGGTAACGCTATTTGGCTTAGCCAAAACCTGTCCCCTTTCAACATCTTCTTTTTTAAAGCCGCGAAGTAAAATCCCTACATTGTCGCCGGCCCTACCTTCATCTAAACTTTTATTAAACATCTCAACGCTAACTGCTACTGTTTTCTGGGTCGGTCTAATCCCAATAACCTCTACTTCCTCTCCTGGTTTTAAAACTCCTCGCTCTATTCTTCCCGTAGCCACTGTACCCCTGCCTTCAATAGAAAAGATATCCTCAATTGCCATTAAAAATGGTTGATTAAGTAATCTTTCTGGTTCAGGAATATATTCGTCTATCTTATCTAATAACTCAATAATGGATTTTGCTTTTTCATCCTCAACAGAATTGGCCTCTAACGCCTTTAAAGCCGATCCCTTTACTATCGGAATTTCATCGCCGGGAAATTTATATTTTTTAAGTAAATCTCTTATTTCAGATTCCACTAAGGTAATCATCTCTGAATCATCAACCTGGTCAACTTTATTTAAAAAGACAATTATATTATTAAGCCCTACTTGTCGAGCTAAAAGAATATGTTCTCTGGTTTGAGGCATTACTCCATCTGGCGCAGAAACAACTAAAATTGCTCCATCCATCTGAGCGGCACCAATAATCATATTTTTAATATAGTCAGCATGACCAGGGCAATCAATTAATGCATAATGGCGCTTTGAAGTCTCAAATTCCGTATGGCAAATATTAATTGTTAAACCACGAGCTCTTTCTTCCGGTGCGGAATCAATATCTTCTACTCCTTTCTTTGAGGCCTTAAAACCTCGCAATCCTGAGATTTTTAAAATGGCAGCTGTTAAAGTAGTTTTACCATGATCAACATGACCAATTGTTCCAATATTAAGATGGGGTTTTATTCTTTCGAATTTTTCAGCCATAATATTTAATTATATTTTAATTATATAATAATTTATATAATTATTATATAAATTTAAAAATAAAAGTCAACTATAAACGACCTTTTAGGAATTAAAATGGTAAATCTTCAATTGTTAAATCATTTTTATCTTCTGTTTGGGTTTGCTCATCAAAAATTTCTCCTGAATTATTCTCTTTAAAAAATTTATTCTTATAATCATTATATTTCATTACAACTAAAACTGGTTTTCCATTTTCTATTAAAATAATTTTTTCTCCTTCGGAATTTATAAATTTTTTAATTTCTTCTAAATCCATAAATATAATCCCTTATTTTCCGCAGAAATCAAGGTTCTGCCGAAGGCAGGTTCTTATTTTCTTTTTCCTTCAATAATTTCCTGAGTTATATTCTCCGGTACTTTATCATAGTGGTCAAATTCCATTGTAAATGTTCCGCGACCCTGAGTCAAGGACCTTAAAGTGGTGGCATAACCAAACATCTCGGCTAAAGGAACTTTAGCGTCAATCACTTTTAAATTGGTTCTATCTTTTGTCTCTTCAATTAACCCTCGACGTCTATTTAAATCTCCAATCACATCGCCAAAAAATTCCGAAGGAACAATAACTTCTAATTTCATAATTGGTTCAAGAAGAATTATTCCGGCATTTTTACAGGCAGTTTGTAAAGCTGAAGCGCCGGCAATTTTAAAAGCAATTTCTGAAGAATCAACTTCATGATAAGAACCGTCAAAAAGCGTAACTTCCATATCAATTATTGGATAACCAGCTAAAACCCCTTTGGTCAGCGCTTCTTTTACTCCTTTTTCTACTGCTGGAATAAACTCAGAAGGAATAGTTGCTCCTTTTATCTTATCAATAAACTCAAATCCCTCTCCTCTTTTTTTTGGTTTGACTTTCAAAAATACATGACCATATTGCCCCCGGCCACCAGATTGATGAATATATTTACCTTCAGCTTTCGCCTCTTTTAAAATTGTTTCTTTATAAGCAACCTGGGGCTTGCCTACTGAAACTCCCACCTTAAACTCTCTTTTCATTCGATCAACTAAAACTTCTAAATGTAATTCTCCCATACCAGAAATAATGGTTTCTCCTGTCTCTAAATCTTGTTTATATCTAAAAGTTGGGTCCTCTTCAGTTAATTTTTTTAAGGTTAAAAACAGTTTTTCCTGTTCCGCTTTCGCTTCTGGCTCAATTCTAATAGAAATTACTGGCTCGGGGAAAGTAATTTTCTCAAGTAAAATAGGATTATCTTCCAAGCAGAGAGTATGACCAGTAGAAGTTTTCTTTAAACCAACAGTAGCGCCAATATCACCAGCAAATAATTCATCTAATTCAAATCTCTGATCGGCATGCATTCGCAGAAGTCGGCTAATCCTTTCCTTTTCACCAGTAGTTGAATTTAAAATATAAGAACCTTTTTTCAATTGTCCTGAATAAACTCTAAAATAACTTAAAGTCCCGACAAAAGGATCAGCGGCAATTTTAAAAACTAAAGCTGAAAAAGGTTCGGAATCATTGTGTTTCCGCTCTATTAACTCACCAGTTTTTGGATCGTTTCCTTTAATGGGAGGGAGGTCGGAAGGAGAAGGAAAATAATAACAAACAGCATCTAAAATCGGTTGAATGCCTTTATTTTTTAGCGCTGAACCACAAAGTATCGGAACTAATTTATAATCGAGGACTGCTTTTCTTAAAACTTGTTGCAAACTCTCTAAATTAATCTCTTCATTAGCTAAAAACTTTTCTAAAAGGGAATGGTCTTCAGCCGCTATTCTCTCCACTAAATTTTGTCGAGCTTTTTCAGCTTCTTTTTTTAGGTTCGCCGGAATTTCTTTTTCTTTTATTTTTTCACCAAATTCTCCCTCAAAATATAACGCTTTCATTTTCAAAAGGTCAATTACTCCCAAAAAATCATCTTCTCTTCCAATTGGAATTTGAACTGGTATGGCATTTACAGTAAGCCGTTGCTGAATGCTTTCTAAGCTTTTTTCAAAATTAGCGCCCATCCTATCTAATTTATTAATAAAACAAATTCTTGGCACTTTAAATTTATCAGCTTGTCGCCAAACTGTTTCTGATTGTGGCTCAACCCCTGCGACCCCATCAAAAACAACTATTGCTCCATCCAATACCCGAAGCGAACGCTGAACTTCAACCGTGAAATCAATATGACCGGGAGTATCAATAATATTTATTTGATACTCGTTTTCTTTTTTTTGTTCCCAATCCAATGGCACCCAATGGCAAGTTATGGCAGCTGAAGTAATAGTAATTCCTCTTTCTCTCTCTTGAATCATCCAATCCATAATTGCTTCTCCATCATGAACTTCACCAATTTTATGGGAAACGCCAGTGTAAAATAAAATTCGCTCGGTAACAGTAGTTTTCCCGGCGTCAATATGAGCGATAATGCCTATATTTCTAGTTTTTTCTATCGGATAAGCTCTGGGCATAATATTTTAATTTTTAATTTTTAATTTTTAATTTTTAATTTCTAAACTAATAAGGAGCGAGGACATCCTTGCTCCCTTTATAGCCGACTGCGTGCTCCCTGAAGCAAGGTGTCCGAGCGGATATCAGCGGGCTAAGCCGGCAAAAGCTCGATTAGCTTCGGCCATTTTATGTAAATTTATTTTTTTTCTGATTACTTCTCCTTCATTATTAAAAGCTGCAATAATTTCAGAAGCCAACTTTTCTTCCATTGGTTTCCCTTTTTTTGATTTGGCTACTTTAACGAGCCATTTTAATGCCAAACTTAATCTTCTTTTTTCATTAACTTCTCTTGGAATTTGATAAGTTGCTCCCCCTATTCTTTGCGGCCGAACTTCAAGAAGCGGACCAGCATTTTCTAATGCCTTTTTAAAAATAACTAAAGGGTCTTCTTTTGTTTGTTCTTTAATTTTTTTAAAGGCATTATAAACAATCTTTTGAGCAATTGTTTTCTTTCCTTTTCTCATTATCTGATTAATAAATTTCGCCACTAAAATGTTATTATAAATAGAATCTGGCTGAATAATATGTTGTTTAAATTTTTTGGCCATAGATTTTATCTTTTACTTAATTCTCATTTAGTCGTTACTTTCTCTTTTTTCATTCCATATTTGGACCTTTTTTGTTTTCTTGCTTCAACGCCAGCTGTATCTAATATCCCTCTAACAATATGATATCTTACTCCCGACAAATCTTTTACTTTTCCTCCTCGAATTAAAACAATTGAGTGTTCTTGAAGATTATGACCCTCTCCAGGAATATAAGCAGTTACTTCCATCCCATTACTTAATTTAACTCTAGCCACTTTTCGCAGAGCTGAATTTGGCTTTTTGGGAGTAACAGTATAAACCTTAAGACAAATTCCACGTTTTAATGAAGAAAAATAATATCGCGGACGATTCTTAATGACATTGAACCCAAAAGTTAGGGCTTTTGTTTTTGCCTTTTTTTTGGATATTTTTCTCGGTTTTTTTATTAATTGATGAATGGTTGGCATGTTCTTTCGCGCAAAATGCTTAAGCGAATTTTAAAAAAATAATGACGCACTTGGCGTTAAAGTTTAAATTAGCAAATAAATTTGGGAATGTCAATAAATATTAAGAGAAAGGAATTCCTACAATCAAATGAAATGCCCATTTTACTAAGGGAATTATCAGTGAAAAGCCAAAGAAAATAAAAAAAAGTAAAATAAAAAGTTGGTATTGAATTAAAAATATTTTTAGCTTATCAAATTGTTTCGGCAAAAAAGTAAAAAGAATATGGGAACCATCCAAAGGAGGAATTGGCATGAGATTGAAAATAGCCAAAACAAGGTTTATCCAAACTATATAACTGAAGATAATTATTAACTTTGCTCCAATCTGAGTTGAAAATAAAAAAGGTAAAAATCTCAGGGCTATTCCAAAAATCAAAGCAACTAAGATATTGGCTAAGGGGCCAGCGAGGGCAACTTTGGCTTGACCATAAACCTTGTCCTTTAAATTAAAGGGATTTATTGGAACCGGTTTTGCCCAACCAAAAATTATACCTACTCTCGAAATAATCAACATTAATGGGACAAAAATAGAACCAATAGGGTCTAAATGCTTTATTGGATTCAGAGTTAAACGGCCGGCTAATTTAGCTGTTGGGTCCCCAAGATAATCAGCCATTGCCCCATGAGAAACCTCATGGATAATAATGGAAAAAAGAAAAATGAGAATTATAAAAATAAAAGATATTATTTCCATAATTGAAACGAAGTGAAAATTATGGAATCAAGGTTCTGCTGAGGCGCTCCGCAGAGCGCGGGAAATTCGTGAACGAAGTGAACTGAATTTCCCAGTGAGCAGGTTCTTATTTCCATTGTAATTTTCTAAAGAATTATGTTATTATAATAACACTATGTCTAAGGTTTGCCAAATCTGCGGGAAAAAATCAAGTTTAGTTTGGCGATTAGTAAAATTGCGAGGGAAATATAATCCCACAACTAAAAGAAGAGTAAAGCTCAATTTGCAATGGGTTCGAGTTCCTGTTACAAACAGGAACGAGAAGGGAGCGCCCTCAGGCGCTCCCAGGGGTTTATCTTCGAAAAAAAGAATTTTAGCTTGCGCCAAATGCATCAAAGCAATGGCAAAGAGAAAATAGTTATTTCCCTAATTCTTCTAGATTAACGATTTTGGATAAACGATTAGGAAATAAATCAGATGGATAAATCTCAATAAGTTTGAGGTTGTTTTTTTGGCAAAACTTTCTTTTTCTATTTATAATCTCATCATATAATTTGTTTTCTCCAGAAAGCCCAAAATATTCTATTCTAATATCGCCTACTGAAAAATCAGCCGTCATCTTTGTATTCTGGTAAGGAAAATTCTTTTTGTGACTTATTTGATGTTTTATTAGCCAGTCATCAATAATTTTCTCGGCATAAGAATCACAAAGATGGCCATCTTTAGCTATAAATTTCTTTGAGAATATAATCGGATTTGGTTCAAAACCTGCTAACTTTATAGAATTATTCCAACTGCCAAACCTTTTTCTATATTCTTTATAGGTATTATTAAATTCTCTTTTGAAAGGAATTCTTCCTTGCTTTTTGTAAAAATTAATTATTCTCTGAATTAACTCTTCATCGGTTGGTGTTGGCTTCCAAGAGGAAGAGAGGTTTCGACGAGCTAAAACCCGTCTTGCCTCTATATCAAAATTACAAGAGTATCTATTCCGCCTTTTTTCCATTGCCTTCTTTTGTTCAGGAGTCAAATTCATTCCCTTAGTCCAAAAAAATACCGTACTAAAAGCAACACCTAACTCTTTTCCAATTTCCCTGTGAGTCCATCCCTTCCTTCTTAAAACTTTTGCTTTATCTTTTACTTCTATAGAATACTGTCTTTTAATATTCATATTAATTTATTATACTAAATTTAACGGGGCGTAGTATAACAGTTATTATGCAGGGCTGGGGGTCCTGTGATCTGGGTGCGACTCCCAGCGCCCCGACCATTCAATACTTAGCTCGAACCTTTTTTGAACGAAACTCCGACTGATTGCTCCGCCTTTGGCGGAGCAGAAAACTGAACGCTCGGGCGGGCAAAAAGGAAGGGGGTTGGGGGGAAGGAATTTTTGCCCGCCCGAGCGTCCGGCGAGCGAAGCGAGCCGATCAGTCGGGATTTTGTTCAAAAAAGGTTCGCGCTTCGTTCAGCAATTGCGACATCCAGCCTATCCTTGACCTTTTTATAATTTCGGCGTATACTATTAGCAGTTCATAAAAAGGAGGTGATTAAAATGATATGGGAATATAAAATTGTAAGAGTAGGAAAGATAGGAGAAGAAAGCCAACAAGAGCTCATTAAAAAATTTTTTAAGTTGCCTGTAGAAAGGATGGAATCTGAACTAAACAATTTAGGAAAGGAGGGATGGGAACTTATCGAAATCAAAGAACCAACTCCCAAAGAATATGTCGCCTTTTTCAAGAGGCAAATTTAAACAAATTAAAACAAATTAAAGGAGAGGGATTTTTAGAATCATTCCCTCTCCTTTTTTAATTTACCGAGCACATAACGCTTTATGTGCTCGGTGTATTGAGTTCTTTTGATAATTTTAAAAAATCAATTTTATAAAGTTTACAAATATCCCCAATTTTTAAATTCTCCATTTCTAATTTGGCCATCGGACAACTCAAACAAGGCAAATTATATTTTGCCAAAATTTTTCCTGCTTCTGGCTCATTCAAAATTTCAGCCAAGGTTGTATCTTTAGTAATCTTCATAAACCCTACGAATTACACATCAATACGAATATACGAATAAACGAAGCGAGGCAAGTGATTTCAGGGTGGCTTAAAAGCCGAGCGGGCACGGTGTCCTGTGCGAAGCAAAGGACGAGCGCAGGCTTTTACGCCAGTGAGCGAGACGCGCTGGGCGAGCGAACGACCCTCAAATCAGCTTGCCGAGCGATTACCCCGCCAACCAGCCACCATCAATTACTACAGTGGAACCAGTCATATAAGAGGATTCATCCGAAGCTAAAAATAAAACTAAATTAGAAACTTCTTCTGGTTTTCCAACGCGATGCATTGGCACTTGAGCTAAAATTCCCTCAGTCATCTTGGGGTCTTGTTTCATCGGGTCAATCATAGGGGTCTCAATCATACCAGGAGAAATGGCATTAACCCGGATATTATAAAGAGCTAATTCTAAAGCCATAGCTTCAGTCATTCCTATTATGCCGCCTTTGGAAGCACAGTAATGAACGATGTTGGGGAAACCAATCCCAACTTGTCCCATTGCTATCGAAGCGATATTAATAATTACTCCTGATTTTTGTTTTGCCATTTCTTTAGCTACTGTTTGAGCGCAAAGAAAATATCCTTTTAAATTAATATCCAATGTTCTATCCCATTCTTCTTCGGTTAATTCTAAAAATGGCTTAAACTGACAAATTCCTGCATTGTTCACCAAAATATCAATTTTACCAAATTTCTTTAAGGTCTCTTTTATCATTTCTTCCACTTCGTTTTTATTCGAGACATCACATTTTACAGCAATCGCTTCTCCTTTTATTTTTTTAATTTCCTCAACCACTTTCTGGCAATCCTCTTTCGAAATGTCGGAAACAACAACTTTTGCTCCGGCTTTTGCCAAAGTAATAGCATGGGTTCTCCCCAGTCCTCTTCTGGCTCCAGTAATAATAGCTACTTTATTAGTTAAATCCATATTTTAAAGCTCTGCCCCTTAAAGATTTACCAAATTAAACAAGTGGGTGTTCTCACGTTAATCCGAATTGGATTAACAAATTTGAACTCCCTTTACAAAGATTGTAGGGTAATCTAAAAGGAAACAGAGCTACTTTCATTATATCGCGTTTAAAATTTATTTGTCAATTATCTCGACCTTTATCTTGTGAACTTAGAACATTATATCCTCTTCTGCTCTTTTATAATCAAAGATATCCTCGATGCTAAACCAAAGAGCTAATTCATGTTTGGCTTCAGATGGGTTTTCAGAAGCATGCACAATATTATGAATTGCCCTTTTATCGCGATTAGCCGCTGTGGCGTCATCAACCGAAAAATCTCCTCTGATTGTTCCCATATCTGCTTCTGAAGGCAATGATGAACCAACTATTTTTCTTACCATTTCAATTGCATGAATTCCTTCAACCACTATTTTAACCATTGGACCTGAAACCATAAAAGTTATTAACCAACCCCGAACCATCTTTCCAATTTCAAATGGGTCATTTGTCTTCATTTGTTTTTTGACGTCTGTATTATAATCTTTAAAATTTTTCAGAGTTTTTTCTCCTATTCTGGTTATCCATTTTTTATCTTTTGGATAATGCTTATCAATTTGATCTCGGGTAGCCTGAAACATTTCCAAAGCAATTATCTTCAACCCTCTTTTTTCAATTCGGGAAATTATCTCACCAATCAATCCCCTTTTAACTCCATCGGGTTTTATTAAAATTATTGTTCGTTCTTGTTTTAAATGGGTAGTTTTTTTCATTTTGATTTGGATTTTATAATTTGAAACTGGTTTCCATCGGAAATTATTTTAATATCGCCATTTTTATCTGTTCTTAAAATCTTTATACCAAATTCAGATAAATTCTGCAATACCTCCAAATGGGGGTGATGATAAGGATTATTTTCACCGCAAGAAATTACGGCAATTTCTGGAGAAACTTTTTCTAAAAATAATTTAGAAGTTGAATTTTTACTTCCGTGATGAGCGACCTTTAAAACGTTTGAGTTTAGACCTTTATATTTCTGAACCAGTTTTTCCTCAATTGATTTGGAAATATCGCCGGTAAAAAGAAAAGAATTTTCATTAAAAATCAACTTTGAAACAATTGAAGTGTCATTTGCATTCTTAGTTTCCTTTCCTTCTAATGATTCAAATGGATATAAAATATAAATGATAACTTTTCCTGCTTTAATTTTCTGGTCAGCTTTAGCAATAAATATTTTCGCTTTTTCTTTTTCAATTGCTTTTTGCCATTCCTGATAAATGAGGGTTTCTTTTTTTACGCCTGTCCATAAAATATTTTCAACTTTATATCGCTTTAACACTTCCAGCAATCCTTCCAGATGGTCCTTTTCCGGATGAGTTAAAATTATTAAATCAATACTTTTATCCCAAAAAGGCATCTCTTTTGCTAATTTTTCCAGGATTTCTGATTTAGGGCCGCCGTCAATTAAAATTTGGTGTTGATTTGGAGTTTCAATAAAAATTGCATCGCCTTGACCAATATCAAAAAATGAAACAGCTAAACCTTTTTCTAAATTAAAAATAGCTTGCCAGACAAAGCTATTTGCTAAAATTAAAAGAAAAAACAGAAAAAACTTAAAATTTCTTCTCATTTTAATTCATTTTTAGGGAGCTACTTCTTTCCATTTAGGCAGCCACTCTCCTCCTTTACAACATTTCAAACTGGGATTTTCCGGATTTAAATCTCCGGGTTTTTTGCCCTGACAAGCAGAAACTGCCCCACAAGATACATCACATATCTCTTCTGTATTTACACAACTTCCTGCTCCATTGCAAGATTTGATTACTGTTCCTTTTTCGTTGTTGCATTCACAAACAATGCCAGGGTCTGTATATTTAGGAAATGGTTTGCAGGACTGATAAGGAGTACTGCATCGGCCGAGTTCGGAATTACACGTATAAGTCCCCCATTCACATTCTTGGTTTAATAGGCCGGGCAAACAGCTTTGAGCGCAATTCGTTTTTTCTTGCCAAAAATCGCTTATTGGAACGCAGGCATTGTTTTGACAGGCAGTAGTACTATATTTTTCCCACACCCAATCTCCGATACATTTAGATTCACCAGTATCTATTGGTGAACACTCTTCAGATCTTTCTTCAGTATATGTTTCAGGATGACATTGCTGTCCCCAACTACTACATTGAGATTCATATCTATTACACGCTTGATATTGACACCCAGTATTACACCCTCCATTGCAAAGCCCACAACATACCCAGGCACAAGCAGGACACCACCACCCAAAACTAGCCCAACAACCAGCACTACAAGCTGTCAGACATCCTAGGAAACAGCCGGTATCTACACGAGTGACCCATTCTACACATACATTAGTATAACCAGTACATACAGTTTCACAAACCTCTTTTTCTCTGGTACACGTTCTTGATTGAAAAATAGAAGAGGGGTCAGATTCCTTACAATAGGGATTTCCCCACTCTTCACAAACATCTGCCCTTACCAGAGAATTCGAGAAAGGAGATAAAACCAAAAGAAATATAAAGAAAATAGTAAAAATTTTTACAATTATTTTTTCTTTGAATATTTTAATCATTTTACTGATTTGAATACTTGCTTTGTTTTTTTAGAGAGAAAAAACCAAACTAAAAAAATATGAATAGAAATAGGAATAAGAATTAGCATTCGACTTATTTCTAAGCTACTCGGTACTTTTTGGAACAAAGAAAAACTGCTTATCACAATAATAATTAAAAAAAGAATAATAATAAGTTTTCTGGCCCATTCTTTAAAAAAGAATAGATTAAAAGCAGTAAATATGATTAAAACAAAAAACGCAATCACGAAAGGTAAAAAAGCAAGATAGTGAGAACATTGATCGCAAGATTTTATAAATTTAAAATAAAAAATTATCCCAAAAAGACCCCAAACATTATAAGCTAAAATTATTCCCGCTAAGATTCTTATAATTATTTTTGTCTTTTTTTCTCCCATATTTAAATTTTAAAAAATTTCTTTAATTTTTGCCAGAAACTCAATCTATTTAAAATTAAAATTCCATTGAGATGGTCTATTTCCTGTTGTAAACAACAAGAAAGCAAACCATCGGCTTTTATTTTAAACTCTTTTCCATTTTCATCAAGGGCTTTAACACTAATTTCTTTATATCTTTTAATTTTTAAAAATTTGCCGGGCACACTGAGACAACCTTCTTCGGAAATTTCCCTGCCTTGCTTTTTTAAAATCTCGGGATTAACAAAAACCTTGGGGCCTTGGCCAACATCAACAACTATAATTCTCTTTGAGATCCCAACCTGCGAAGCAGCTAAACCAATTCCTTTATTTTTATACATTGTCTCAATCATATCCTTTATCAATTTTCTGTCTTCCTCTTTGAACTCCTTTATTTTTTTAGCTTTCTTTTTTAAAACTGGGTCAGGATAATGTTTAAGTTCTAAAATCATTTTATTTAATAGAGCTCTTCTTCTTCAATGTTTCTAATAAAACTTTTTGGTTCCTTTTGATTTTGATAAGAAGTTTCTATCCAATTTGGATTTTTAGCAATTTTTGAAATTTGGATTTCATCAATTAAACCCTTGAAAGAAAAGGTTTTTATAATTTCTCCGTCAGAATACCAGCTCTCTTGATAATATCTTCCGAGCTCAAAAAACTCTCCTTTCCCTCTTTCTATTTTTCCTTTTGCTATTTTTTTCTTTCCGTTTTCTTTGCCATTAAGATAAAAAATTAAATTTTCTCCATCATAAACCGCTGTTAAATAATTCCATTCATTTTCCTTTAATGGCGAAGCAGATTTTAATTCGTAAGTTCCTCCGGAAATATTTACTGTTAATAAAGTATAATCTTTGTAAGTTAAAATTTGGAAAGCGTCGTATTTATCTTTTTCCCAACCTAAAATTCCTCTGCCATCTTCTGTATTTATTTCGCGTTCTTCTCCGTCAATTTTTATTTTTCCTGCCTCTTTTGGAAAAACCCAAACCGAAATTGTTAAACCTTCAAGGGAAGAAAATAGAGAAGAATTGCCAAAATTTAAATAATCATCTTCTCCATCAAATTCATAGGCATTAAAAACTTTCCCTTCCATCCCCTGCTTTACATTATTATAAGGAATGCCTATCAATCGGTTTATCGTTGAATCAGTGGTGGTTGGACGAACTGTGATTGTAGTTGTGACAGTTATTCCTTTAATTGTGGTAATGGTAATTGTTGTGGTTGTAATTTTTTCATCAAGATGAGAAACCATTAAAAAATCTTTATCCCAAGCAGCGCTGTTATTTGTTTCGGCTGCTTTTGGATTTCCATAATAAATATAAATTTCTGAATCAATCTGTGGAGAAAAATGCGGTATTTTTACCCAGACCAATAATTCGCCATCCTTGTAGTTTGCTATTTCTCGTTCAAGTTTTTTCCCGGAAGAATCAGTAAAAATTATATCTTGGCCGTCTTCTTCAGCTTGATTTTTCAGATTCTCGTCTTTTATGCTTAATAACAACGGAAAATTATTTAATTCTCCAGAAATTTTTTGGAGCAATGGTTCAATTTTTATTTTTTTTCTAAATTTCCAATTAAAGTCATACCAAGAAACTTCTTTTTTTAAGCCGATAAAAATATTTTTTCCGCCAAAAGAATAAACCTGACTGATTTCCCTTTCTTTTTTTATTTTTTTCTCTAATTGATAATAAATTTTATATTCCTTGCCGCCATCTGCTGATTTATAGTGATAACAAAATAAGGAAGATTGTTTTTCAATTTTAAAAAGCGGGTCCTTTGGAATTTCAGCTAAATAATCTTTCATCTCCTTTGAAAAAACGCCTTCTTCAATTGCATCTTCTTCAAGGCATTCCCATTCTGAAACTTCAGGATATTTTTGACGGTCGCTATAATATTTCGCCAATGCTTCAGTTATTATATTGATGTCTTGAATCCTCTGATTATCTCTTTGCCTTGCCAATTCTCCTTGATAGTAAGCAAAGACAGTATAAACTAAAAGAAGAATAACAAAAACATAAATGAAAACCTCTATTTTTGAAATTCCATTTTCTTTTTTTATAAGTATCCCCATGTCATTAATTTATCGCTATCTTGTTCCCATCTCTTTCCAATATCTACCCGGTAAAACATATTTTGAATCATAATATTTTTAATTCGTAAATAAACTTGGCGCCGAGTTTCTTCAATTGTGGCCCCGGAGCCAGTAATCACTAAAATACAACCGGAAGTTCCAGCTATTCTCCAGACACCATCAACAATTTTTACATCTTCAATATGAATTCCGTTTAAATCCGGTTTTTTAAAAAGAATCGGCAAGTCTCTATAAGTTTCTATTTCTAATTCACTTTTATTTAAATAAGTAGGAACAAGAATTCTTGCTCCGATTTGAAAACCCTTTTTGACTTTCAATTCAAAATTCTCTCCTCTTGCTAATTTCGAAAGCCATTCGCCAACCGGAGTTAAAATTCCCTCTAATTGAATTTGAATCGTAGGAAATCCAAATCGGCAATTGCCGGCCCAAAACGCTTTACCATTTCTTCTCACATAGATAATATGATTGGGCACCTCAACACAATAAACTTTGCCATTATAAAGCGCTTTTTTAATATTTCTTTTATCAACGTAATAATCGATTTCCTTCCTTCTTTCACTGATAGAATAGAGGTCATAGTTTCTAAAATATTTAGTGCCGGGGCATCGACTACCCTTACTCTTTATTCTTCTAATGTTTGCGGTATAGCCGCACTTTAGTAATAACTCTTGAATATCATCAATCAATCTTTTAGAGGTAGAAAAATAAGAGACCTGCTTGGTTCTTTTATGAACACTGCCATCGCCTATCCTGTAGGCATCAAGGAAAACTTTTATCTGTTTGGGCGGTAAAGCTTTTGCATAATCAGGAGTATATTTTGTATTACATCTCCCAAAATTATAACTTAATAAATGCTTGACTAATTGAGTAGAAGAAATTTGAAATCCTTTTTTGGTTAAAGTAACTCTAAATGGGAAATTCTTTAAAAGCTCTTTTATTTGTTTATTTTTTGTCAGTTGAGATATGGTCACCAGATGTTTTCTTCCTCCTATTGAACCCTCTGCCAAAAAAATTCCTAGAAATTTCAGCCAGACATCCATCGGCATAGTTACTGCTCGATGTTCTATGGGATAAATTTTATGGTATCTACCAAGATAATGTTTCTCAGTATAGCCGGGAACAGTATAAGTCTTGAGTAGCTTACCATGCCACTGACATCCCCTTTTTATTTTTGAACCTTGGGGAATGGAATCTGCTCTTACAAAAGCGAATTTACCATTTCGTTTTTGAATATACATCTGATGATCAGGAGTCATCAAACAATCAATGCCGCCTTCCTGAACTTTGCCAACTCCCACAATGCTAACCATTTCTCCCTGATATCTTTTGGCAATTTTCCCAGTAGTTTTTTGATATTCTAAATAATGAGTATTGGGATTTAGAGTGGCAACAACTTCATTAACATTTACGTCTTTTATTAATTTCCATCCCTTTTCAGTTAAAATCTCAGTATCGTCCGAAAAACAAGTCCACTCAAGCGGGTAAATACCCCGACTATTAACAATACAATTTAAATCAATATAACCATGATAACCAGATTCTACTAAGGCGGGTTTCATTTTCGCTAACGTACTTTCAAAAATAGGATTTGTTTGAGCATAATACATGGCTGTGCCCATTTCGCCGGTAAAGGGGCCTAAATCTCCCGGAAATAATCTTTTATGCTCAAAATTAATACAAATTGGAAAAATAAATTCTTTCCCATTAAAAAAAGCTCCTACTGCTATTTCTACTCCGGAAACAAATTTTTGAAGCTGAAAAGTTGGAACTTTCTTTTGTAAAATTTCTTTGTTTTGAATTAGAAGAGCTAAAATATCTTTTCCATCTTCTTCCTCGCCTAAATACATAATTCCATGTGTCCCCCGACTCATATAGCCGCTTGGTTTAAAAACATATCTTGCCGGATTATTTTTAATAAATTCAATTACCTCATCGTAATTTGAAAAATTAGAAGAAGGTAAAATATTTATTCCGTATTTCTTCAACTCTGACTGACCAAATTCCCTATCATTTTCCAATTTATCGGTATAAATACTTCCGCCAATTACCGCTTTTCCTTTTTTTCTAAGTTCTTCTGCAATTTGGCCCCAACCGACATCATCAAAACAGTTACCACACCACATTGGTTTGCCATTTCGCCGAACATAAATTATGTGATTAGGCACTCTAACACAATAGACATAATCATTGTAATTAATTTTTTTCCAATATTGTTTTCTTTTTAATCGAGGTTCACAATATTTTATAATTGATAATACCGAACCTCTTGTTCTCCCTGCTATACCAATCTTCAATAGAATCTCCTGAAAATCATCTAATAATTGTTTAGAGACAGAATGATAATAGGAATGAAATTTCCCTCTATGTCCATCTCCATTCATTAACCATTCTATCAAAATCTTTAAACTATTTCTGTTTAATTCTTTAACCCAAAAAGGAATATGTTTTTTAAATGTTCCCTCGCCAAAATTATTAACCAAGAAATTTGCTAAAGCGCCATTATAAATTCTTATTTCTTCCCCTCTTTCTTTTTTTGTGAGACAATACGAAATATTAGCTCTCTGAAGTATTTTTTTAAAGTTCTCTAAAATTCTTCCATAATTCTGGTAAAATCTAATACCATTCAAATTAACCCATCTTCTAATAACCGCTCCTTCGGAAAGGTAAAAACTTGCTATTGCTAATAAATGTTCTAACTTTATTAAAAATCCTTTATAAATGTAAATTCTTTCTAATTTCGGTCTTCCCGCCCTCCATTTTACAACATAGTCTGGAATTTTTATTTCTTTTAAAGATTTTCCACGCCAATTACAATTAAGTTTTATATGTTTTCTTGTGTTTTTGAATATTTTTTCAGCTTTGATAAAACCATATCTTCCTTTATAATCTTTTACAAACATCTTATGATCAGGCGTGACACAAAACTCATGTTCTGGACTTTTATAGTAAATCATTTTGCCTATATATTTATATTTAATTTTTTTAAGCGGACGATGATATTCTAATTTAAAAGATTTTGAATTTAGTGTTGCTATTTCATCTTTATAATTTATATCTTCAAAAAATTTCCATCCTTCTTTTGTTAATACTTCAGTTTCTTTGTCGTAACAAACTATATCAGCCCAATCAACCCATTTTCTCCAATTATCAATTTTCTCAAAAAAGCCATTATAACAATCAGCATCAGATTTTTTCTTGATGTAATATTTTACTTGATGGCCTTCTTTTTTTAATTGCCAAGCCAAATCGCCGGCTAAACCTTCCCAGGCAACAAAAAGAAATTTTAATAACGGTTGAGGTTCTGATATTTTCCCCAAAAAATTATTTCCCATTGGATTTGTATAAAAATCCCCCGCTTTCAACAGGGGACAAAAATAGAACTTTTATTCGCAATTAAAAAGTTAGAAAACTCCACCAAGGTTTCTTTTCTCTTAAAACAGTTGGGACTTCTGTTTGGGCATTAACTGTAGTCTCAATTTTTACTTTTACTGGGAAAATTCCAAATAGTTTCTTTGATTTACTATCAGTTACTTGATAAACTGCTTTATCTTTCTCCTCTTTTAAAGAAATAGCGGCTGAAGGTGTGGCGACAATTTTCTTTAGCACTTCCTGAGGAGTATTTCTAATTTCCTTTTCTTTCAAACTTATTTTTCCTTCTTCTATTTTAACTGGCAAAATCGTCTCCGCTTTAACTCCGCCATCGTCTAAAATTACTTTTTCTTTTTCAACTACAATATTTACTTTTTTCTCTTTAATTTTTGTTTCCAAAGTTTTAGTTTTTTCTGTTTCTATTTTAATTTCCCCCGCTTGAATTTTCCCTGCTTCTACAGTAATTTTCGGCGCTAAGTGCTTTAATTCTTCATAATTAATTTTTTCTTGGCTTCTAATTAATTCTTTTATCATCCTATCAATTTCTTCTCGTAATGCTTTTAATTCTTCTATTTTTTCATCAGCATTTATTTCTTTTACCATTGCCGTAGCCATTTTTTCTTTATAATAAGCGCTAATTTCTGCTGGCGCCGAAGGAGCAATCGGTTTTGGCATTTCTTTTATTAACTGACCGGGCGCTAAACAGGCTGGATGAACATTTTCAATCTCTTTTTTAATTTCAGTAATAATTTTGGCTACCTCCTCTCTTGAGGAATAACCCATTTCTTTTAATTTCTCAATTGATAAACCCATTATCTTTTCATAATAATTCAATTTTTCTTTCATTCCTTTTTCCTGAAGACAAGCATTAAAAAAAGCTTCTTGAGAGATATTTGTTGAAGGAGTAACTTCCGTTGTAGGAGTCTCAATTTGTTTTTGATATTCTGCTTTCTTTCCCTTTATTTCTTTTTGTAATTGAGAAATCTTTGTTTCTAATTCTTTTACTTCTTCAAAATTACCGGTCTTTTCTGCTTTTAAATTTGCTTCTGTTAAATTCTTTGCTAATTTCTCTATTTCCATTAATAAGGAATCATCTACAGCGCGAATAGAAGAAACCCGCTCTTTTATTGTTGGCGGTATTTTCTGTGGGATTGATTCTGTCTCTATCTTTTGCTGAACTGGTTCTATCTTCTGGGGAATTGATTCTATTTTCTGCGGGGCAACTTTCTGAGAACCTACCTCTTGAGAAACAACAATATTAGCATTAATAAATACTAAAATTAAACTTATTATGAAAAATAATAAAATTTTTTTATTAATCATAGATATTTATAGCTACTTTAAGTTAAATAAAGTCAACCTTTTACCCAGCTATTTAAGAGAATCAACAATTGTTGAAATAGAGTGAACTAGAAAACCAATAAAGGCGTTCTGTCCCGTTGGACCTCCTTCTTGAATTTCTGCAAAATATTTATTGAGTTCAGTATCATTGGTGGTTTTAACAACATTGGAAATCTGAGAAAGCAATTCTACATCAGAATAATTATATTTTTTTGACAAACCCATATCTTTGCGGACTGTGTCTAAAAGTAAATCCACTGCCTTGGCGTAATTTAATACTTTAACAACTTTTTGCTGAAGGGCTGTTTTTTCCTTTATTGAATTTTCTAAAGCAGTAGTTTTATCCTGAAGCATTTTCGTTGTCTTAACGTTCTTCTGATAAAAATAAGCTCCGCATCCAATAGTAGCTACTAATAAAACTATTAATATTACAGTAATAAATTTATTCATTTTTTTAAGTAAGAAATTTTTAATAATATTTCGACCTTTACCCTGTGAAATAATTATATATCTATTATATCAATAATCAATGTCAAAATAAATACAAGATTAACCAGTAAATGTTAAAAGTTGGGGTTTAAATATTAATAAAATTCCTAAAAGAAGAATTAAAATCCCGGCAATTAATGTTGAATATCTATTATATTTATCCGAAAAACCGAAACGATTTAAAGTTATAAGAGCAACACCAAAAACTATAAAATCATCAAGCATATAGAAAATGTTATAAAAAATTAAATAGAAATAATATTGAAATGAACTAAGATTTTGGAGAGATAAAATTCTAGTATATATTGTTGGAAATCCAGCCGAACAAAAGAATTCAACGATATTTACTCCGAAAGCCAAAACCACGACCCCCAAAATAATGACTGGCACACTATTAGCTTTTAATATGTTTTGAATTTTAGCCATAAATTTCTCCTGAGATTTTGAATGATTTACTACTTTACAAACACCGGGCTGCCAAGTAAAAAAATCTTTAATTCTCCAAATTCCAAAACTAATACCAAAAATTCCAATTAAAATCCTAATTAAAGAAACATATTTCATGGCTAAAAAAATATTTAGCCAAGCAGCCATAATTAGAAAATAGAAAAAACCCTCAATAAAAATAAAAATGCTGCCAACCAAAGCTATTTTTTTTCGCGATTTCTGAACAAGCAAAAGGGAAATCAAAATAATCAAAATCCACATGGCGCAAGGATTGAATCCGTCAAGAGTTCCAAGAATAACGGTTAAAATAGGTAAAGAAAATTTTGAAAGTTCAATGCTGCCAAAAAAAGGAATTTCAATTTTTTGAGGAGCTTGTTTTATTTCAGTCAAACACTCTTTTAAACAACCTTCAATCTCTTTTGCTATCTCTTGATTAAAACCAACAAAATATTTATTCGGAGTAAAAGTTACCGGGACAAATCCATGTTCATTTTTCGGTACTTGATATTTTTCATAAAAATCCTGTAAAATTTTTTGATTCTCTGAATTAGAAATTACTTCATAATATTTTATTTCAATTTCTGGATATTTTTTTCCCAATTCTTTTAAAAATTCTTTTTCTTTAGCGCAATGGGGACAAAAATCGCTATAGAAAAAATAAATCTCAATTTTTTCCTGGGCAAAAACTGCTCTTGAAAAGCAAGAGATGATTAAAGTTAAAAAAATAAAGAATAAAATTTTTTTGAACATTACTTTTTCTTTTATCGCAACTATGCTTGAAATGCAAGTTTATTATTCTTGAAATAACTTAACTTCACAATTTCGGAAACAATAAAATAAGAGAAAACCAGTAAAATCACAATCAGTAAAGAAGATAATGATGGCGTAATAAAATTAAAAAATTCTTTTCCTAAATTTGTAAAAGGCAGAATCACTGTTATAAATATTGTTAAAAGAGAAAAAATTATCAAAGGAAAACTTGGGAATTTAGTTTTGATAAAAAGATGGCGTGTTCTAATTGAAAAGATTAAAAATATCTCAGTTAAAATACTTTCAATAAACCAAAGTGTTTGAAGAAGAGAAGGTTGGACTTTATGAAAAATACCAAAGAAAATAAAATCAAAAATTGTGCTTACTAAAGCTAAAAAAATAATTAATAAAATAACTTTATTTAATTGATAAAATTTTGGTTTTTTTAATTCTTCAACATCAACCGTATCGGTAGCTACGGTAATGAGAGGAAAATCTGATAAAAGGTTAACCAATAAAATTTGGACAGGTAACATCGGTAAAAATGGAATTATTAAGGAGATTAAAGCTATTGAATAAAAATTCCCAAAATTGCTGCTCAGGGTACACTTTATATATTTATTTATGTTGGAAAAAATAATTCTCCCTTTTTTAATTCCATTAATGATTACTTTGAGGTCTTTTTTAAGTAAAATAATGTCAGAAACCTCTCTGGAAACATCGGCAGCTTCTCTCACGGCAATAGCTACATTTACCAGTTTTAAAGCAGGAGCATCATTAATCCCCTCTCCCAAAAAACCAACTTCATATTTTTTCTGAAGAGTTTCAATTATTTTATATTTTGTTTGCGGAGAAATCCTGGCAAAAACTGAAAATTCTTCGCAGGTTTTTTCCAAATCTTCTTTTGATAAAGAATCCAATTCTTCTCCTAAAATAACTTTTTCCGGATTATCAATCAAACCTAGTTGTTTGGCAACTGCGCCTGCCAGTTCTTTGCTATCGCCAGTTAAAATTTTGATTTTTAGACCCAATTTCTCAACTTCCTTAATAGCGGTTTTAGCTGTTCCTTTAAGAGGATCGGAAAAAGAAAAATAACCCAAAAAGGTTAAATCCTTTTCTTCGCCTGGCGAATAGCTGGACTGATTTAATTTTTTAAAGGCAATAGCTAAAATTCTTTTCCCCTCTCTCCCTTCTTTTCTTACTCCTTCTATTATTTCTTCCTTTTTTAAATTATTTTCAAATTGAGAAGACAACTGAAGAATGATTTCTGGCGCCCCTTTAACAATTAAAATCTTTTTTCCTTTTTTATCCTCCAAAAGAGTGCTATTTCTTAATCTAAATGGGTCAAAGAGAATTTCTGAAATTACTTTAAAATTTTCCAAAGATTGTCTGATTTCAAAAGAAGCATTTTTATAAAGAGCCGAATCAAAAGGATTCAGAGAAGAATCAATTTCTTCTTTAAGATAAGGAGAAGATAAAAGAGCATATAATAAACATTTTTCTTTATCCTGGGCGAAAACTTTTTCAAGTTTTAATTTATTTTCGGTCAAGGTCCCGGTTTTATCAGTGCACAAAATTTCAATATTCCCTAAGTCCTCAATTGCCGATAATCTTTTAACCACAACTTTTTCTTTAGCTAATTTCAAAGCTCCTTGAGAAAAAGCAAAAGTAACGACCAAAGGCAGCGCTTCAGGGATAATACTTACTACCAAGGCAATAGAAAAAATTAAAAAATCAAAGAAATTAGTTCCCCTTCTGATGAGCAGATTAGCTAAAAATACACAAATAATTGTAACGATAACTATTCTTAAAATAATTTGAGAAAAATGTAAAAGGTTTTTCTCATAAAGGCTTTCTCTTTTAATGCCCGAAACTAATTTTGTAATTGCTCCGAGAACTGTATTCTTCCCTGTACTGATTACTATTCCTTCTGCCTCACCGGAAATTATTGAGGTCCCGGCAAAAATAATATTTTTGGCTTCAAAAACTTCTTTGGCTTCTTTTAAAAGGGGTTGAGTAATTTTGGGCACAGATATTGATTCTCCGCTTAAAACCGATTCATCTGCTAAAAAATTTTCAACTTTTATTAATCTTAAATCAGCCGAAACAATATTCCCTGCCTCAAGTAAAACAACATCACCGGGAACCAAAAATTTTTTCTCAATTGTTTTTTCTCTTCCTTCCCTTAAAACTCTTGTTTTTAAAGGGATGTATTTTTTTAACAAGGAGGCTGCTTTTCCAGCCCTATACTCCTGAAAAAAACCTAAAAAAATATTAATGAAAACAAAAGATAAAATTAATAAAGCGTTAATTTTTTCACTAATTAAAAAAGCAATAATGGCAGCGAAAAAGAGTAAATAAAAAAACGGCGATTTAAATTGTCTTAATAATATATCAAACCAGCTAACTTCTTTTGTCTTAACTTCGTTTAAACCGTATTCTCTCTGTCGTTTTATTGCCTCTTCTTCTAAAAGTCCTTCTTCGGTTGTTTTTAATTCCTCTAAAACCTGAGCCGTTTCTTTTATTGTATATTTAGAAAAGTTCATAATTTATTGGATAATCTCCGCAATTCTATTTTCGCCTGTTCTAAAATTCTCTTTCTTTTTGGTTTTAAATTTTTGCCGGCGCGATTGATGTAAAAATTAAGCATTGACATTGCCGATTGAAATGGCGTTCCTTTCCGACGCGAACTTTCCTCGGCCGATCTTTTGAGCGACCGGGCGATTTTTCGCGGGTCGTCCCAGATAAAAATACCTTCTTCTAAACTTAAAGCAAAACTATGTTTGGTAACATAAGCCGACCAGTTTTTGGTTTCGGATTTGGCTTTGACAAAAATTTTCATTTTTTATTTTTGCTGTCGCCCTTGGCGACTCCCCGTAGGGGCCTTTTTTTATTTTTGCCGTTAATCACGATTAAGGCATGAAAGTCCTGATACAAACGGAAGTCTTTCCTTAAATTTTCTTCAAATAATTTCTGTAAAAAATGATAATTTGTCTTTTCTATTAAATTTCTTTCTTTAATCAATCTTTTAGCATACTCATCTATCACAAAAATCGGTTTATCTAAAGCATAAAGCAAAATGCTATCCGCTGTCTCGGGACCAACACCTTTTACTTTGAGTAATTTCTCTCTTAATTCTTTAAGGCCAACTTTTCTCAGTTTTTCCAAACTTCCGTAATTCTCGACAATAAACTTGACTAAATTAAAAAGATATTGCGCTTTTGCCTTATAAAACCCTGCCGGCTTAATTAGAGAAGCCAGTTTTTTCGAGCCCAAATGATAAAGAGATTCCAAAGAAACAATCTTTTTATTTTTCAAATTTTCTAAAGCCAATTCTACATTTTTCCAATTCGTTCTCTGAGTCAAAATTGCGCCGATGACTACCTCTTCTTTTTCTTGTTTGGTTTTTGGTCTTTTACACCAAAGGTTCCATTGTTCTTTGGGTTTCCCATATTTTTTTCTGAGTTCTTTATATAGTCTTTCGAAAATATTCATTTTTTTATTAAAGTTCTCTCAACTTCGGCTTGCCATCCGTAGTTTCAGCGAAGAATGGCCTAAATTTTGATTATCTTTTCAATTTTAACACCAAATCCTCATTTGATCCTGTAATAATCTTATCTAAATGCGGCAATAGTTTTTCTTTGTATCTTTCAAAGTTACCTTTATCCTGCTTCATTGTTTTCGGTCTTGTCCGGACTTCCATCTCAAAGACGTTTCCGATACCATTAATTTTATCTAAATAAAATACCGTATTTCCTTTTCTCCAAAGCTCCCGCTGTTTTTTAATAATAACCTTTACTCCTAATGCTCTTGATAAAAAATAAAGAATTTTTTTATCTTTAACTCGGAGAACAATAACATCGGACGATGTCATATTTGCTGTCGAAAAAGCTGGTCTTCTATAAAAAATAAGGCATTGTTCTCCATTTGATACACGTAATTTCAAACGTGCAGGTATTTTTGAAGTTTTCTCTTTCGGTAAATTAAAAAAGTAATCTTTTTGTTTTTTAATGCTTTCTTTTTTTGCACCAATAGAACGTAACACTTTTCGGATTGAATTAAAATCCCTACAAAAATATTTTAGCTCTAGATTTATTTTCAACTCCATAACTTTCTATAACTAAATTTTAATTATTTTATTCAATTTCGTAAGTGATAGTGACCGTTACCTCGATTTTGTTTTCGCCAGTTTGAATTTGAAGCGCCTCAACTTCTCCCCCTCCCGCAGCTTTTTCCATAGAATAAGGACGAGGAATTGGCACGACTTCGCTCTCACTGAAATTGGTAATTTTCACTAATTTTACTCCCAATTGCTTAGCTATTTCTTTTGCCTTGGCTGTGGCTTTTTCAACTGCTTCTTTTCTTGTTTGAGATTTTAACTCATCTTGTTTATCGATTGTAAACTGAAGATCCCCAACTTGATTCGCGCCAGCATCGGTTGCCACTTGGATAATATTCCCGATTTTTGTTAAATCTCTAATTTTAACTTGCAAAGTTTGATTCACTTCATAACCAACTAAAATTCTTTTCCCTTCCAGAATTTCAACTTTTAACCACTCATAACGGGGATCGATGCTAAAATTAGTCGTTTTTAAATCTTTTTCTTCAACGCCCTGACTCTTTATCTTTTCAATCATCGAATTCATCTTTTTGGTATTCTCTGCCATTGCCTCATCGACCGTTTTTTTCTCGGTTACCACCGAAAAATCAATCAAAGCCAAATCAGGTTTCGCATATATCTCGCCACTTCCCGAAACTGAAATTGTATTCTTGGTTTCGGCTTCTTTTCCAATAAATTTATTCTCTTTAAATTTGTTTGAAATTCCAACCCCAAACCAAACAGTCACTACTGCCAAAAACAAAATTGCCAAAATCCCAAAAACGAACTTCAAATTTTTAAATTGTAAATCTTTAAAATCCATATTAAATAACTCATTTATCTTTTTAACCAATTCCCGACCTTTTGATTATTTTACTAATTCAAAATATCTTGGTCAAATTTTCTTTTTAATTATTGCCATAAATTTTATTTCTCAATCATCTCCTTAACTTCTCTTTTTGCTTCTTCTAAAAGTTAGCTGCTTGTTTAAACCAATGACCAAATTTACATTCTGGACTATGTAAGGGAGGTTTATCGTTTCTTAACAAAATAACAGCTTTTCTAAAAAGTTCTGGCACATAAGACGGGTCTGTTTTGATTTCTTTAATTTCTTTCTTAAATGGTAAACGATCGCCAAAACCATTTTCTTTATTAACAATATAAAAAGCAAAATAACCTTTCCGTAGAGTAGAATAACCATTTTTTTCTAAAAGAAAAGTATAAACATCCATTTGTAACTGAAAACGGTCGTAAATATTAGCATTACTACTACCAGTGGATTTATAATCAAAGGGGGCTAATTTCCCATCAGGAAATTCTAAAACATCATCCACTGCACCAAAGAGAGTTGCTTTTAATTCAGAATCGTAATATCGTATACCTTTAAAATTACTACGCCATTCATTTAACAATTCTTGGTTGGAAAAAAGTTTAGCAGAAACATTATGAGATGTAAGTAAGGGGTGTGATTCATCTTTTTTACGATAATTATCAAATTCTTGTTTTAAGAGAGTGTCTATGGCTGCATTAAGCGCATAAGGATAAGGTGGTGGTCTTCTAATTCCTTCTCGTTTTTCTAACCAAAAACAAAGCGGGCATTCTTTAAATAAATTCAAACTTGATGGCGAAAGTTGTATTGGCTTATTATTATTCATTTTTATTTATTTTTAGCTATATCGCGCACTAAAACTTGGATAGAAAAAATACCATAGGAATGAGGAGTAACTTTAATGGTATATTCTCCTGCTTTGTCGGGAGTAAAATTAAATCTTTTTTGAAATGGAGCTGCGGGATTTTCTAGACTTCCTTCAAAAAGTTCTTCTTTGCTAATATAAAAAATCGTCTTTTGGCCCGGATTTTTTAATTCTATTTCCAAAGAAAATTTCGGCAATATCCTTGGTTGGGCTGTGAGTTTTACGTCTAAAATCATTTCTTTATTTTCTTTTGACAAAGAAAAACTGGCTATTCTCGGTTCACCCGGTTCTACATTATTCGGAACCACGGTTCCTTTTTTTCCGCATTGCGCGCATTCATCCAGCCAAACTGCCGTGCCGGGAAAACTTTTTTCCCAGAGAATCGGATGTTTTTTATTTTCCAATTTTTCAGATAACGACATTAAAGAAATAACCAAGCCAACCGCTAAAATACTGGAAATAAGTATTATCATTATCGCTTGTTTTTTGGAACGGAACTTAGTTTTTGCCTGCGCCTCTACATATTTTCTTTTCTTTTCCATTAATTTTGCTTTTTTTTCTTCAACGATTTCTAAAGCAAAACCAATCTTTATTTTTGCTAAGAAAAGCAAAACCGCGCGTTCAAGTTGAGAAGCAGTGATTAGAGCAGAAAGAACGAAACCGGACCAAAATAAAAAATCAATAACTCTCCCTCTAATTGAACCGGCTAATGACCAAGAAAAATTGTTATCTATTATACCAGTTTGTATATGGGAGAAAAGTTGATAGCCGTAACTAAAATAAAAAAACAGAGCCAGCCCTGACAACAGCGCTGTTAAAAAACCTGTTAAATTGATTAAATTATAAACTAAACATATAACTAAATAAACTGAACATAAAATTAAAAAGAAATTCATGGATTGCTCGAAGTCAAGCTTTGCCTGTCTGACAATACAAAAAAAGATCAACAAAACAAAAAAGAAAAATACCCAAGCAGCAATACTTAAAATTTTTGAAAAAGTCTTCCAAATAATCTTCCCGACGGAGAATTTCATATTTATCTTTTCTCAATTAATTTTACGACTTTTTGTTTGGCTTCCTCTAAAAGTTGTTTTGCTTTTTTGTACGTCGAGTGAGATTTGCAGATTAGATTTCATCGGAATGTTTTTTTGCCAGCCATATTTTATTCTTGAATGTTATCAAAGATGGTTACATTTCCTTTTTCATATTTTCCCATCTCACAGCCATCGTAGTAAAAATGATCACAATCTTGATAAAAAAATAAAGACAACTTATTGTCTAAGGTAATAATGAAACCTCTGCCGCTACAGCTAGGCAAGGGATGAATATCTATTCGTTTGCTTTCTCCAAAAAGTTTCATAGCATAATCAAGCTTCTCAGATTTAATGCCTTGCTTCTTGGCTACATAGCGCAAAAAAGTTTTAGGAGTAAAACGGATTAGTAATTTAGTAAACCAATTTATTTTTAACATAACTATATTATTCTGTAACTTTTATTATTTTTTATATTAACGATTCGGGTAAGAATTGTTCTATTTCTTCTGACCGTAATAATCTAACATCGTCGGCAACACTTGAAAGACCATACGATTGACCCTTAGGAATTCCCACATATTGAACTTTTTTTCCGAAAGCCCGAACTTCCTCAACCGCTGCCACTAAATCCGTATCAGAACTCACCAAATAAGCAATATCGTATTTATCCTCTCTGGCAAACCTAATCATTTCTACGGCTAAACGAACATCAACACCCTTCTCGTGGTGAGTTTTGTCAGGGTGGCGAATAACATGACCTAAGGTAATAATAATATTTTGCTGTTGAAGTTTCCCAATAAGTTTTTGCTGGTTGGCATATAACTGTTCGCTTTTTGGATTATTACGTTCACGCTTAATCGTTCCGAGATAATACCTAATCTCTAATAATTCATTTGGTTTAACTAACCATTCGGCAAATTTTCTAAAATCGAAATCAATCAAACTATATTTTCCATCCAACTTAGATGTCAAATCTTTTAATTTAAAATAAAAATTACTGCCATCAATAAAGACGAATGCTCTTTTCATAAAAATAAAAACCGCCGTCCCGGTAAACCGAGAGAGCGGTGGGATTAACTACTTTAAGTATACCAAAGCCAAGGCCCCTGTCAAGCCCTGTTTGCAATTTATTTGTCTTAAAATTTGGCCAATACTTCATTATTTTGCCTGCCCCGTAGTTCCAGCTTAGCGGGGTAACGGTCATTTAATTTTTAGGCCTGGATTTTGAAAAAAGATAACTTCCTATAATTAATATTGCAATCGTAATAGAGCTTAAAACTAATAAATCAGTAAAAAGTCCGAAATGAGAAACATTAATTAGAGTATGCCTTAAACCATCAACTCCGTAAGAAAGAGGATTAATAGCTATAATAATCTTAAAAGTTTTTGGCAGACCATCTAAAGGAAATAAGGCACCGGAAAGAAAAAATAATGGCATAATCAAAAAATTCATAATCAGCTGAAAACCCTGCATATCCTCCAAGACAGAGGCAATTGCCGTACCGAGAGCGGTGAAAAGCAAAGAAATAAGAAAAATAAAAAATAGCGCCAATGGTAAAAGAAAAATGTTTTGTGGTTTGAATCCTACAAAAAAAGAAAGAAAAAGTATTATTAATCCCTGAAGAGAAGCAATGGTGGCCCCTCCCAATGTTCTCCCCAACATAATTTTAAAACGGGAGACAGGAGCAACTAATGTTTCTTTAAGAAAGCCGAATTGTCTGTCCTAAATAACTTCTATTCCGGAAAAAAGAGCGGTAAAAATTATTCCCATTGCTATCACACCGGGCACCAAAAAATTAATGTAATTTCCCTCTCCTGCTTTCCGAAATATCGGACCTAAACCAAAACCCAAAGCCACCAAAAAAAGAAGGGGTTGTCCCAAAGAACCTATAATTCTCGTTTTTGAACGAAAATATCTTTTTAATTGTCTTAACCAAAGAACATAAATTACATTCATATTTTTATCTGTTATGGATTCTTCTTTGCAGGCGTAAATTGTCGATGGCGTTCGCTGTTTCTTCGCGAATGGTATCCCCGGTAAGTTTCAAAAAAGCCTTCTCCAGCGTTTTGGTGCGAGTTTTAGCCATTAGCTTCGAAGGAGTTGCCTGGGCGATTATTTTTCCATGGTCAATAATGGCAACTTGCCTTGCTACATTTTCCGCTTCTTCCATATAGTGGGTGGTGAAAAAAATGGTAATTTGTTCGGTCTTATTCAAATTCTTGATATAAGTCCAAATATGATTTCTCGTCTGCGGGTCAAGACCTAAGGTCGGTTCGTCCAAAAACAAAATCTTCGGATGATGAAGCAGGCCCCTGGCAATCTCCAACCTTCGTTTCATTCCGCCTGAAAATGTTTTTACTAAACTGTTTTTTCTGTCCCACAATTCAACAATTCGAAGAAGTTCCTCCATTCTTTTCTTTCTCACTTCCTTGGGTATTCTATAAAGGATGCCGTGAAATTCCATATTTTCATATGTCGTTAATTCCTCATCAAGGCTGGGGTCCTGGAAAACAATTCCGAAAGATTTTCTGGCAGCGTCTTGGTTTTCCCAGGGATTAATTCCGTTCAGAAGAATTGCGCCTTTTGAAGGCGCAAGTAAAGTTGTCATCATTCTAATAGAGGTGGTTTTTCCGGCTCCGTTCGGACCTAAAAAAGCAAAAATTTCTCCCCGGCCAACAGTAAAAGAAATATTATCAACCGCAACAAAGTCCCCAAATTTTTTGGTAAGCCCGAATACTTCAATAATATTTGAATTTCTAGCTTGAAGATTTTCCATAGATGCTATCAATTTTAACATCCTCCTTTAATCTTTACAATTCTTAAAAGGGTTTAATTGTATCGTTTAATTGGATTGTTTCTGCAGTAAGCATCTACTTGGTTCTGGAAATTCCAATGTGAAGCCATTTTATCTGGCATCAGAGAATAAAAATAAATTCCAATAATAAAGGATTATTTTAACGATTTTTCAAATGGTTAGGAACATCAGAAGCCAAAATTCCACCAATCAATAAGATCATTCCTAAAATAATTCCTCCTCTAAAAAACCAAAGGATCCATCGTGGTTCAACAGTGACTACCCAAAATTCAAGAATAACATCAACTACACCAAAAGTTACAATCATAAATCCTCCCAGAGATTTTACTTGCCTTATTCCTCCTAAAAATCCTAAATATTTACCCATATTATTTTTTGCTGATTAATAAACGTTAAACTTCGACTTTCTTTTTATTATAACAAATTTTAAAAAATAAATAAAATGGTAAAAACAATGGAATGAAAAATTCACTTAGTATGATAACAAAAATTCCCCTCCGCCAAAAGGCGGAGGGGAATTTTTAATGTTTTTCAATTACCAGCTCTTTCTGCGATTACCACCAAATCCACGTCCTCCGCGGTCAAACCCGCCCGAACTTGAGCGAGGCTCCATCGGTCGAGCTTCATTGACAGTAATATTCCGTCCGTCAAGCTCTTTTCCATTGAACATCTCAATGGCTTTTTGAGCTTCTTCTTCGGAAGACATTTCAACAAAACCAAATCCTTTTGAACGGCCATTCGTTCTATCGGTAATAATGGTTGCCGATTCAACGGTTCCGGCCTGAGAAAATGTCTTTTTCAAAGTATCCTGGGTGGTGTCGTATGACAATCCACCTACATATAATTTTTTTGCCATATTATTTCTTTACATAAAACTAATAATGAGTAAGTCGACCTATCTTCTTTACCTCTTGAACCTACACACTATTACGTTATGTAAGAAAAGAGAAACAAGAAACTTACTGTTTTATATTTTCTCATTATATTTATAAAAAATCAATTCTTTTCACTAACTTGATACAAAAATTCTTTTTTTAGAAAACTCAATCAATATAATCTCTACTAAACTTACACTAAAAATAATGAGCCATTCGGTTATGCCCAAGGATTGGGTAGTTAAAAGTTTTTGCAAGGGCGATAAGTATAGAGCTCCTATAAGAAGAATAGTGCTGATAATTACAGCGCCAACCAAATAGCGGTTTGAAAATATGTCTTTCCTGAAGATTGTTCTTTTAAATGAGCGGACGCTGAAGGCAAAAATTAAGGAATCCACACACATCAGGGCAAAAACTATTGTCCGTGTTTTGTGTAAATCTCCAGTCAATTTCCAAAGGAAAAAAAACGACAAAAAAGCCGCTAAACCACTAATAAAGAAAATGGCAGTCAACCAGAGTTTAAGCGGTCTATTTAATATCGGCTCTTTGGGATTTCTTGGTTTTTCTTCCATTGCTCCTTTGGTTTCCTGCTCAGTGGCAAGAGCCATGCCGGGAAATCCGTCCTCAACAAGGTTTATCCAAAGAATTTGCGCGGGCAATAACGGAAACGGAAAACCCATCGTCATACTCGCTAAAAATAAAAAGATTTCAGAAAAATCATCCGCCACCAGATACATGAACACTTTCCGAATGTTCCCGAAAATCACTCTTCCTTGTTCAACCGCTTTAACTACGGTTTTGAAATTATCGTCCAATAGCACCAAATCGGCTACTTCTTTTGCCACATCCGTGCCTGAACCAACTGCCACGCCAATGTCAGCGGATTTGAGCGCTGGAGCGTCATTTACTCCGTCGCCGAGCATTGCCACCACCTCCCCGTTTGCCTGAAGCGCATCAATAATCCGCAGTTTATGACGTGGAGACACCCGAGCGTAGATGGAGATATGTTTTGACCTCTCTTTTAATTCAGCATCACTTATTGTTTCCAAATCTTTTCCTTCAATTATATTTTCTTCTTTTGCTTCAAAACCGATTTCTTCAGCAATAGCTTTGGCAGTAAGTTTATGGTCTCCCGTCACGATAACGGTGCGGATGCCGGCTTTTTTGGTAATCAAAATTGACTCCTTTGCCTCCTGACGAAGCGGGTCTTTGAGAGCAATAAAACCAACGAGCGAAAGTTCTTTGACTAAATCGGCAAGATTTTGATATTTTGTCTGCGCATCGTAATCTTTATGGCCGCAAGCAAGCACCCGCAGGCCTTTCTGAGTGAGCGTTTCCAGCTTTTTTATCAATTGAGTTGATTGAACAGTGCCAAGTTTTTCTTTTCTACCATCAATATCCAAATCAATAGAGCGTGAAATAATTTCTTCAGGAGCGCCTATAACATAGAGTGTATTTTTCTTTTCGTTTATACGATGCAGGGTAGCCGCGTATTTAATATCTGATTCAAAGCTGATTCTATCGAGCACCGGATGCTGTTTTTCCAGTTCTTTTTTATTTAAGCCCGCCTGCCTTCCCGCCAGAAGCAATGCTCGCTCGGTTGGTCTTCCTCGCACCACCCACTCTTGCAATTCCGCCTCTGGATTTTCTACAAAGCCATCATTTGCTAAGGTGGCGATTTTCAATGCCAAGATATGCGACTCAAGTCCATTGGCATTTTCGTCCTTCGGCAGGCTCGGGGCAAGCCCATCAATATCGTTGCTCATCAACTCTCTTGTACTTGTTAAGATATGGCTAACCTGCATTTTGCCTTCGGTAAGAGTTCCGGTTTTATCGGTGCAAATAACGGTTACGCTCCCCAAGGTTTCGGTTGCCACAAGTTTTCTTACCAAACCTTTTTGCTTAAAAATGCGCCGCATTCCTAATACCAATATGACGGTGATGATGGGAAGCAATCCTTCTGGTATTGCTGAAACCGCAAGGGCTAAGGAAGCAACAAAAATATCGGCAAAAGATTTCTGCGTGAAATAACCGATAATAACGATGACAAAAATAATGGAAAGGATAAACGCCCCGAGAATCTTGGAAAGTGATGAAATTTTCTGCTGAAGCGGGGTTTTACGCTCTTTTGTTTCCCGAAGAAGCGATACAATCTTTCCAATCTGCGTATTGATACCTGTTGCAACAATAACTACTACTGCCCGCCCCTCCTCCACAATTGTTCCCATAAAAACCATATTGATTCGTTCAGGGAGCGGCGTCTCTTCAGGCAGGTTATCAATAAGCTTCTTTTCAACTGCCTCTGATTCACCCGTGAGACTTGCCTCGTTTATTTTCAGGCCTTTTGAATCAATAATGCGCCCATCAGCCGGCACTTTATCTCCTGCTTTAAGAAACACTGTATCGCCTATTACCAACTCTTCACTATCAATCTCTTTCTCATAACCATCCCGTAAAACCTTTGCCCTTATTCTCACCATTTTCTTTAAGGCAAGAAGCGACTGGTTAGCTTTATTTTCCTGATAAAAACCGATAGTGGTGTTAATGAGCAATACGATAATAATAAAGAGGGAATCAGAGTAGTGCTTCAATAAAAATGAAATAACAACAGCCGCAAGCAGAATATACATCAAGGGACTATTAAACTGACTCAAAAAGAGCCGTATCTTTGAATACGGTTTTTCTTGAGGAAGGACATTGCGACCAGATCCGCCTTTAATGCTCTTTGCTTCTCTAAGGACTTCTTCTGTAAAGAGACTGTGCCAATTTTTTCTCATATCTAATTTAATTCTATCAAAAAATCGCCCCAATATAAATGAAAAAATCCCTTTAAAGGGATTTTTTCAAATTTCTTACCAGCGATCTCTTTTAGGACGAGACTCTAAAGGTTTAGCTTCGTTTACGGTAACGTTTTTTCCGTCAATCTCTTTGCCATTGAACATCTCAATGGCTTTTTGAGCTTCTTCTTCGGAAGACATTTCAACAAAACCAAATCCCTTTGAACGGCCAGATATTTTGTCAGTAATCACAATTGCTGATTCAACAGTTCCAGCCTGAGAAAAAGTCTCTTTTAAAATCGCTTCGGTGGTTTCGTAAGATAATCCACCTACAAATAATTTTTTTGCCATATTATTTTCTCTTTATGTATTTAATATGAAGTAAGCCGACCAACTATCTTATTTCTTTTCTACAGCTTACTTTTAATAAAAACTTAAGAAAGAAATTTAATAGAAACTTACATCTGTATAATAATCTATTGTTATAAAAATGTCAAGATTTTTTCAGAGAAATGAGCCACGATATAAATGGCCTGCGAAGTTTATCTATTGACCAATTATCATCTTTAAAAAGCGAGGCTTTCTCTATTCTGAAACGTGAAAGCAAGGATATTGTAGCCTGTAAGTTTAAAGGAGACAATTTATTGTGCTCTAACAAAAATTGTTGTTTTTTTGTCATCCTAAAATAAGAACCTTTCCTTCGGCCACTGGGAAATTCAGTTCGCTTCGCTCACGAATTTCCCGCGACCTGCGGGTCGCCTCGGAAAAGGTGAGTTGCAAATAGCTTATTAACCTACCTGAGAATAATAGAACAACCTATTTGTGGTCCAAACTCTCAACTGATTTAATATTATCTTATTTTTTAAAAAAGTCAACTCCTTCCCCCGCAACATATCCGGTAGTCCAGCAAACCTGCAAATTGTATCCGCCTGTTGGTCCGTCAATACCAAGTATTTCGCCTGCAAAATATAGATTGTCTATTAATCTTGACTTCATTGTCTTTTGATTAATCTCGCTTAATTTAATTCCGCCGGATGTGATAATTGCTTTCTCATAGCCGGCTAATGATTTTACTTTTAAACTGAATTCTTTTAAAAGATGCGATAATTTTTTTCTTTCTTCTTTGGTAATAAAACCAGATTTTTTCTCTGGATCAATTTCAGACAGTCTTACAATAACAGGAATGAGTTTTTGGGGCAACAACTTATCAAGGATGTTTTTAAACATTTTTTTGCGAGCACTCTGAAAATCTCTCTGAATCCTCTGATCCAGCTTTGAAAAATCCAATGCCGGCTTAAAATCTATTTTAATCTTAATATCGCCGGGTAATTCTTTTCCGATTCTCTTGCTCATATCAAGAATAATTGGCCCGCTCATTCCATCTGCTGTAAATATTGCTTCACCAAATCTTGAATCAATTCTTTTATTGTCTTTATATACGCTAATCTCAACATTTTTCAAGCTTAACCCTTCTAACTCTTTCATATTTTTTTCTTTTACAATAATGGGTACAAGCGACGGCAAAAGATTTGTAATCATATGCCCTAATTTTTTGGCCCATTCATATCCGTCACCGGTAGAGCCGGTTTTGGGATATGACTTTCCGCCGGTACAAATTATAAACTTATCTGCTATAATTTCTTCATTGTTCGCAAGAACAACTTTTTCAATCCTTCCCTGAAACTTTTTTACAATCTCTTTTACCTCCGAATTTAACTTGAGCTTTACATTAGATTTTCTTAAATAATTAATAAGAGCATTAAGTATGTCTTGAGACTTATCGCTTATGGGAAAAACTCTTCCCCCTCTTTCAATTTTTGTCTTTACATTGAGATTTTCAAAAAAATTTATTGTTTCTTCGGTTCCAAATCTAGAAAAAGCTGAAAAAAGAAATTCTCCATTTTTCCCAAATTTATTTATAAATTCTCTTGGTTTATCTGTTTTGTTAGTAATGTTACATCGCCCCTTTCCTGTAATTAAAAGCTTTCTTCCGAGATTTTTATTTTTTTCAACCAAAATAACGCGAGCTCCAAGTTCACCCGCTCTTCCCGCCGCAATCATTCCAGCGGGCCCTCCCCCAATTATCGCTGCATCATATTTCATATTTTTCTAAAATTAAATCATTAAGTATTTTTCTGACAAGTTCAATGCTGTCCCAATCAAATATGGAAATCGGCGTTGCATTTTTATTCAATTTTTTAAGTTTCTCTGCCACTTCAGCAACAATATCGGGAGAAACCGCGTCTTTTTTACTTATAAAAAGATATTCCGGTTTTTCCAGAAGCAATTTATTGTATGCCCCTAACTCGCCACGGACTGTTTTGTAATCAACCACCGAATCAATAGAATCTGCGGCAACAAAATGAAATAGAATCTTCGTACGCTCTATATGCCGCAAAAATTTAATGCCAAGACCTTTGCCTTTGGACGCACCCTCAATAAGTCCAGGGATATCAGCAAGTATCAAATCGTAATACGCACCCAAATTCGGTTCCAAGGTCGTGAATGAATAATTTGCCACTTTGCTTTTGGCATTGGTCAACTCATTAAGTAAGCTTGATTTACCGACATTAGGTAATCCTATAAATCCCACATCGGCAATCAGTTTTAATTCAAAGCGGACTTCAAACGATTCTCCCGGCTCCCCGTATTCAAATTCTTTCGGCGTTGTATTGATTGCCGACCGAAAATGAAAATTCCCCTTTCCTCCGCGTCCGCCACGGGCAAATAATATTCGCTGGCCAATTTTTGTTATCTCAAGGTCTTCATTTATTTTTAAATTATGTACTACTGTTCCGACGGGAACGAGTAAAACTAAGTCCTCCGCATTGTTGCCGTCACGAAATTGCGAACGGCCATCCTGTCCGTCTTTGGCCTTAATTTCTTTTTTAAAACGGAATTGATTTAACGCGCTCAAATCAGAAACTCCTTCAACATAAATACTGCCGCCCCTGCCGCCGCTGCCGCCCACCGGACCCAAAGACATTAAATTTTTATTAAAAGACACGGCTCCCTTTCCGCCGCTCCCCGCCACTGCGCGTATTTTTACATCATCAATAAGCATATTTTGTCAGTATAAACTATTTTAATCCGTATTAAAAATCAAATCCCGCCGGAAGCGGGACCTGATTTTCATTTATTTGATTTTACAAAATAAATTCTTAAATGCGGGCTACGTTTGTTGCGTTGGGCCCTTTTGGAGAATCTGTCTTCTCAAAAGACACTCTATCGCCTACTTTTAATTCTTCGTAGGTTACACCCTTTAGCTCATTCTTGTGAAAAAACAAATCTTTTTCTTCGCCCTCAACGGTAATAAATCCAAATCCTTTATCTGTAAGGTTTTTAATTGTTCCTTCCATGATTATGGTTAAATATAAATTAATTTAATTAATATTTTAAGGTTTTATCCTAAAGTTTAGTTTTCCGACAAAACTCGACTAAATTTTATTAGACAACTATCTTATGTGAATAATATTAACATCTAAAAATCAATCAGTCAACCTAAAGAAATTAAGGTTTGAGATTCTGCTCCGCGGGCTGGAGACTGTTAGAACCTGTTTAGTAAATTTATCTACTTAAAAAACCACAATTTCTTTCTATTATTCTTAGAGCGGACTTATGGAGTTTCTCTTTCGAAGTAGAAAAACAGAGGTTTTTTAAGATTACAGGTTTATACCCTGAATCAAATAAATCATAAGTAGTCGCTAAAACACAACAATCGGTATCAAAACCGCAAATATCTACCTGCTTAATCTTATACTTCCTCAATTTTCTCTTAACTTGAGGGGCTTTGAGTAAAGAGTAAGTATTTCTAAAAATTATCTTAGAATTATCAACTAAATTAGAAAGTTCATTAATAATCTCAGTCTCTTTTCTCTTATTACATCCTCTCCACTTAAAAATTCTCCAAAGAGAAGATTCGGAATCATTTTTAAAAACTGTGAAAATAATTAAAGAATACTTATTTTTATTCTTTTTAATATAATTACTTATTTTTCTCGCAATTGATTTCGTCTTTTTATTCTCAAAAAACTTTTGAACATCAATTGCAAATAGTGCTTTATTCATATCTCAATTCTACCAAAAAACCGCCTCCGCCGAAAGGCGGATTGGCGATAAAGAATTGCCCAGCGATGGGCTTCTTTGTAATTGTGGTTTAATCCCACAATTTATAAACCGAATGCTCTCCAATAGAATGGAACCAAACTGTATTCGAATTAACTAATTCAAAAATAATTCGATATCTTTGATTCACCGAAAAAGAAAGAAACCCCTTAAGGTTTCCTTTTAGTTTATGAGTTTTAAGTTTTGGGTCAAAAAGATTTTTTCGAAAGATCTGCTCTTTCTTCTCGGCAATTTTCTTAACCCTTAATGGTAATTTCTGATATTCACGAGCAAATTTACTCGAATAGAAAATCTTCATGTAAATAAAAACAGAATTATCGTAAGTCTTTCAATGATCTCAAAAGTTTTGTCTTGCCAGAAGCAAGTTCTTTTCGGCTTTCTGCTAATTCTCGGAGAATTTTGCCTTCGATCCAAAGACGTAAAAGCTCACGAAAAAACTCGCTCTTAGTAGCATATTTACCTTTCTTTACTAATTCTTCTACAGACCTGTTTAACTCTTTGGGTAGTGATATATTAATTACTTCTCGCATATTTTTGTAATAATTTGTATTACACTATATTAGCATGCCATATATCCTTGTCAAGTCTGGCTCTCTAGCGGACGATTTTAGAACCTTCTGTTAATCTTTTTTTCCATATTAATTACTTTATTCTACCAAAAAACCGCCTCTTTGGCAATTCAGTTTATAAAAAGATTTTCCGAACAAATGGCCTTGTTTATAAAAACTTTTGCTCCGCGGGTAGGATTCGAACCTACAACCTAGTGCTTACACCTAATCCTAATGTTTCCAAAAGGGGTGGACTATATCTTCACCATATCCTACCTACAGGCAGAATTTAGGTGTTCCGGTATCTAGTCTCTACGGCGTCCCCGCTGAAAGCGGGTTCCCACGGTGTTGCCCTAAATGGGGTTCACCGTTATCCCGGAATGTTCATTCCAAAATTTCTTTTGGAAGCTGCAATAAAGTTTACAGGCACCCGCGCTACCATTGCGCCACCGCGGAATATACTTTATTTTAATTGAATATTTAAAATAATCAATAATCTTTTACTTTTTCCAAAGTTTCCATTTTGCGCATTCGCTCTAATGCTTTTGCCTGAATTTGTCTAATTCTTTCCCGGGTAACATTAAATTTTTTCCCCACTTCTTCTAAGGTGTGAGGAGTACCATCATTTAACCCGAATCTCATTGCTAAAACTTCTCTTTCTCTTGGCGTAAGTTCGCTGCTAATTTCAGCTAATCGTTTTTTTAAAAGATTTTGAGCTGCCTTTGTCAAAGGAGAAGGAGTTTTTTCATCTTCAATAAATTCGGCTAAAGTACTATCTTTTTCGTCTTTCCCTACCGGTGTTTCCAAGGAAACGGCTTTTTGTCTAATCTGTTCAATATGATGAATTTTTTCTACTTCTATTTCCATTTCAGAAGCAATTTCTTCTGGTAAAGGTATCCTCCCCAAACTTTGCAAAAGTCTTCTCTTGGCGTTTTCATATTTAGTCAAAGTTTCTATCATATGAACAGGAATCCGAATAGTTCTTGCCTGATCGGCTAAAGCTCTGGTAATCGCCTGTCTTATCCACCAAGTACCATAAGTAGAAAACTTATATCCTCTCCTCCAATCAAATTTTTCCGCTGCCCGATTAAGACCTAAATTTCCTTCTTGAATTAAATCAAGTAAAGTTAAATTGGGAGAACGGCCAATATATTTTTGAGCAATAGAAACAACTAATCGTAAATTTGCTTCAATTAATTTCTTCTTAGCCTCTTTATCTTTTTTTTCAATTCTTTTTGCCAATTCTTTTTCTTCTTTAGCTGTTAACATCGGAGTTTGACCAATCTCTTTAAGATACATTTGAATTGGATCAATCTTCCCTTCACGAACTAATTTTTCAATTTTTTTTGGTTTAAGCTCTATTTCTAAAAATTCTTTTCTTTCTTTAACCTCTATCCCTTTTTCTTCTAAAATCTGAAAAAGATTCTCCAAACCTTTAATATCTTTTTCTATTTTTGGAAAATAATCTAAGACCTCATCATAAGTAATAAAACCGCGCTCTTTTCCTTTTTTAATGAGAGCCTTGATTTTTTCTTCTAAAAAAATTTTTTTTCTTCTCTTCCGTGATTTCTTCAATCGAATTTTCTTTCTTCTTCTAACTTTCCTTCTTTTTTTAACTATATTTCTTTTTTTTCTTTTTTTAATTTTTTTTCTTTTTGTCATAGTTAACCTATTAACTTTTTGGCTTTTTGGTTAAATTCTTCCATTAATTTTTTAATTTTCTTTTGGTCGCCTTCTTCCTCGGCTCGACTAATGGCTTTTGATATTTCTTCAAGATCATTTCTTCGTTGAAGAACAATTAATTCATTTAAGCAAATTTTAATTTCGTCGTCTGAATCTTGGTCAATTTCTGCCCGTAATAAAGCAAAATTCAAAGTATCTTTCCAATCCGGGTTTTCCATCTTCTCCAATTCCTTAACTTCTTTTCCCTTTTTTAAATAAAGTAAAATTTCTTTAACTTTTGACGAGAAAAAAGAAAGAATTTCTTTATCAATCATTTCTAGATTCTTCTTAGTTTTTAAGATTAAAGAAAGAATTTTCTCTTCTATTAATTCCTTTCTTGATTTTTCAATAATTTCACTTTTATTCTCCTCAATTTCTGAAACATTTTGCTCTTTAATTGAAATTCTGTTAAATTCTTCAACCACTATCTCTTCCGGCACTTTGAATCTTTTAGCTAATTCGTTTAACCAGTGAGATTGTAAAATTTTATTTGGGATTCTTTTTATTATTGGTAAAAGAATTTTTGAAATTTCTTTTTTCCCCTCCGGTCTTTTTGAATCAAATTTAGAAAAAGTTGTCTCAAAATAAAATTCGAGAATTGATTTTGCTTTTTCTACCGATTCTTCCCACAATTTTTTATTTTCAAAAATAAGTTCGGCCGGGTCTTTCTCTTTAGGCAAAATTATCACTTTTATTTCAAAATCTTCTTTTTGGGCTAAATCAATTCCCCGCTGTGTTGCGAAATCGCCAGCTACATCCATATCAAAACAAATTAAAAGATTGGCAGAATAACGTTTTAAAATTTTTAATTGATAAGGAGTTAAAGCGGTACCACTTACTGCTATTGTATTCTTATAACCGACTTGATGGTTTAAAATTGTATCGGTGTATCCCTCAACCAAAATACAACTGTCTTTTTTTCTTATTTCCATTTTAGCAAAATTTAAACCATATAAAACTCTACTTTTGTCATAAAGTAAAGTATTGGGAGTATTAATATATTTTGCAATATCTTCCTTTTCGGTCTCTTTAAAAACTCGGCCGCCAAAGCCAATTACTTGAGAATTTAAATCAAAAATCGGAAAAATTATTCGACCCCGGAAACGATCATAAGGATTTTCTGTTTTTTCTGATTCTACGGCTAAACCAGCTTTAATCACCTCTTCCCGATTATATCCTTTTGATACTAAAAAATCAGATAATCCTTGCCAAGTATCAGGTGAATAACCTATTCTCCACTGTTTAATACTTTCTTCGTTTATTCCTCGTTTTATTAGATAGTTTTTTGCTTCTTGGCCTATTTTTGATTCAAGCTGTTTTTCAAAAAAACGGCAAGCAAGTTCACAGATTTCATATAATCTCTGCCTTTCAGTTCGCCAGCTGGCGGATTCGGGCCTCATTGGTTTTAATTCCACCCCCGCTCTTTTCGCTAAAATTCTTAGAGCATCGCCAAATTCCACACCTTCAATTTTCATTATAAACTTGAAAATATCGCCTCCGACCGAACATCCGAAGCAATGCCAAATTTGTCTAACAGACGAAACAAAAAATGATGGTTTCTTCTCGGAATGAAAAGGACAAAGCGCCCGATAATTTACTCCAGCTTTCTGAAGTTTAATATAACTTCCAATTACCTCAACAATGTCAAGGCGAGATTTAATTTCTTCAATCGGATTTAACATATCCGATTATTTAATAGCATATTCATCAATATTCATCAATATAACTGTATTGACATAACTTTTAAAGAAAAGGTATAATTATTTCAGTCCGTCAGCAGTAACGGATTTTTAAAATGCCTATTAATTTACAAGTGAATCGACGGGTAGCAATGTTCAGCATCCATTCTGATCCTTTAGCTTGTTTAGGAAGCCAACAAGCAGGCGGACAAAATATTTATGTAAGATCTTTAGCAAAAGAGTTAGGGAAGTTAGGATGGAAAGTAGATATTTTTACGCGCTGGGATACACCTCATAAAAAACAAATCGCCCACATTGATAAAAACTGTCGAGTAATCAGATTAAAAGGCGGAGAGATTGGATATCTTCCAAGAGAAAAACTAATAGAAATACTGCCTGAAATTTATCAGGGTTTTTTAAAATTTATAAACTACAAAAATTTTTATGATTTATTTCATGGTCATTATTGGGATGGCGGTTGGGTTGCAAAAGAAGCTCAGCTTCAGTTTAAAAAACCATTGATTGTAAATTTTCACTCTTTGGGAATGATAAAACAGGAAACAAAAAAACGACTTTTAAAAAAACAAAATGAATACGAATATTTTGTTAAACGGCTTAATATTGAAAATGAAATAATAAAAAACTCTTCAGTAATAATAAGCTTAGCTGAAAGCGAAAAAGAAGATTTAATTAAACTCTATGGTTGTAATCCAGAAAAATGCGCTGTTGTTCCAGGAGGAGTAGATTTAAAACAATGGGGGGAAATTGAAAAATCAAAAGCGAGAGAATTAATAAAGATGAATAACAAAAATTTTGTTCTTCTTTATGTCGGCAGATTGGAGTGGCGAAAGGGAATTGGGACTCTCATTGCAGCCACAAGCCTATTAAAGAAAGAAATTTTAAAACTTAAAGTTTTAATTATTGGCGGCCAAATTTTTGGCAAAGAAAAAAATCCGGACGATGTTAAAGAATATGAAAGATTAAAATCAACGGCTAAAAAAGAAGAACTTGATGATATTGTTCGTTTTGTGGGTAGAGTTCAACATTCGGGATTACCTATTTTTTATTCAGCAGCTGATATTTTTGTCATTCCTTCGTATTATGAACCATTTGGACTGGTAACTTTAGAAGCAATGGCTTCTAAAGTTCCGGTTGTCGCTTCAAATGTTGGAGGATTGGCTAAAATAATTGAAAATGGAAAAACCGGACTTTTATTTGAACCAAGAAATCCAGTTGCTCTCAAAGAAAAAATTTTATCAATTTATAATTCCAAGGATTTAAAAGAAAATTTAATCAGCGCGGCTTATAAAAAAGTTCAGGGTTATTCCTGGGGAAATATGGTAATAAAAGTTAATGAGATTTATAATAAATTAATATGCTGAAAATAGCACTCATTGCGCCTTTAGAAGAATCAATTCCTCCAAAAAAATATGGGGGAACTGAACTCATCGTTTCTCTTTTAGCCGAGGGTTTAATAAAAAAAGGACATAAAGTTTATCTTTTCGCCTCTGGTGATTCAAAAACAAAAGCAAATTTAATTCCAATTTTTAAACGAGCGCTCAGAAAAGAAAAATTTTGCCAGGATTTAAAAATTCGGGAGGCGTTAAAATTTATCGGAGTTGGTAAAATTGTAAATAAATTAAAACGGATTAAAGTTGATATAATTCATAATCATCTGGGCTGGCGTTTTTTGCCTTTTGCCGAACAATTTAAATCGCCCACAATTACCACGCTTCACGGCCCTCTTGATTCCCATTATTCAAAATTTATCTATTCTAAATTTAAAGATTATCATTTTGTCAGTATTTCCAATTCTCAAAGAAAACCGCTTAAACTGAACTATCTGGCTACAGTTTATAACGGCATTGATATTTCCCAATTTGATTTCAATTCATTTCCCAAAGGGAATTATTTGGCTTTTTTAGGAAGAATGTCGCCGGAAAAAGGACCGCTGGAAGCAATAAAAATCGCTAAAAAAACGAAACTAAAACTGAAAATGGCGGCTAAAATTGATGTTGTTGATAAAGAATATTTTGAAAAATCTATTAAGCCTTTAATTGATAAGAAACAAATTGAGTTTATTGGCGAGATCGGGCCTAAAGAAAAAAACAATTTTTTGAAAAACGCAACTGCGTTGCTTTGTCCTCTTCAGTGGGAAGAACCTTTTGGTTTGTTTATGGCGGAAGCAATGGCTTGTGGAACGCCAGTAATTGTTTTAAATCGCGGCTCAGCCAAAGAAGTAGTAAAAGATAAAAAAACTGGCTTTGTTGTTGATAGCCTTGATGACATGGCAAAAGCAATAAAAAATATAAATCAAATCAAAAGAGAAAATTGCCGAAAATGGGTAGAAGAAAAATTTACAGCCGAGAAAATGGTAAACGAATACGAGAAAGTATATTACAAAATTTTATAATCCTTTATCTTTAAAAAAGTTTGTTTCCGCATTCGCCGCAAAAACGAGTACCGACTGGATTTTTCGCTCCGCATTTTTGACAAATGATCATCCCTAAAGTAGCCCCGCAGTTTATACAGAATTTGCCAACTCCGGCTGGTTTTCCGCAAACCGGACTGCGAATTTTGAAATCCAATCGCTCGGGCGGGCAAAAAGGAAGGGGGTTGAGGGGAAGGAATTTTTGCCTGCCCTCGCTTTTCCGCCGCCGCCGAATTTCGTGCCAGTGAAACTGGCGCGCTGCCAGATTATTCTAAACAATCCCACTATTTCTGATCTGGTATAGATTTTTCAACTAGTTACTTCGTCGTTAAGAAACTATACCAAGGTAGGCGTTCCGTTAGCACATTGCCATTTGCGGCATCCGCGGCGACGGTCTTTTGAATATTAAACGGAATAAACCCGAAGAGTTTTCGGCGTTCTTCGATTTTCATATTATAGACTGCCTTTGTATTTTCTTCTTTCAGTTCAATGGTTTGGGGCGTAATGCCGAGCTTCTCCGCTACCTCGCTTGCGGACATTTTCACTTCAACGCCACCAACGCTTAATACATTTTCTTTAATCACGACTTCGTCCGTTTTTATTTCCAAACTCTTATCGCGGATAAGCACTTGACTTGCCGTGGGTTCAACGCTCACCGGCCTATCTCCCACATTGACAAGTATTTTCTTCTCCGTAGTTTTCACCGCTATATTATCGGCTTTGATTTCCCCCCGGCTTACTTTCACTTCTGTCGCTAAAGTATTCAACTCGCTTACCTCCAACTCTTTCCTGCTTTTTATGAGATTGGCAATAAGCCCGTCTATTTCATCTCTCAACGCTTTAAGTTCTTCTATTTGTTTTTCTTCCCCTTTTGCGGAGGCGGTTTTTTCAAGTCTGGTTTTATAGTAAGCGCTGATTTCCTGCCCCGATTCAACAACTACCGGCTTTATTGTTTCCGTGGCGGATACCGAACCCGTTATCGCGGTTCCAGGCGCGGTAATTGTTCCGCTTTGATTACTGCATTGCGCTTTTACTTTTTCAAGACCAAGCGAAAGGTCTTTCAATATTTTTTCAATTTCTTCTCGCGAGAAGCCATCTTTTTTTAGATCAACATCGCTGGAATTGCTAAGTTTTTTATAATAGACGATTTTATTTTCCCATTGCGCGACTTCATCGCAACGATTCACCAGCACGGTAATCGGTTTGTCTATTGCTATAGGTGGAGCCAATGGCACTGGCCGCGAAGTCGTCGTTGGTTGCGGAGCATTAGCGCATTCTCTTCGTTGTTTTTCAATTTCCTGTTTTAATGCGATTATTTTCTTAGTTATTTCTTCCGCTCTTGCCTTGTCGGATTCCGCTTTTTGCAGTTTCAAAATAAGCTGATCATATTCCTGCATTAAATTGTCGCTGATATAACACACGGAAGTCGGTTTTGCTGTTGCTGTTGGCGCTGACGCTGGCAATGGCAGGGGCTTTGGAATAATATTCGGCTCTTTTCCGGTTGAACAACGATTTACGCATACCTCTTTCGCGTATTGTTGCCAAGTTTCAGAAGATTTGCATGAAGTTGCATCTCCCAAAGTGGTTTCGTAACCGTCATAGCATTGAACATAAGCATTTTTGAACGCCCCAATACCGCAATCATTATTGACAACAAAAGTATTCACGCCGCATTTTATGGGCATCGGCGAGACGGCGGTTGTCTGCGGAGAAGTAATATTCATTGTAGACGGAGCCGGAGCATTTGAAGTTTGTGCCAACCCGATAGCGGGAGACATTATCAAACCAACGATAAATAAAATTGTTACGATTTTCATGTTGTTGTTTTTAAAAATTAATTAAAGTTAATTTATTATACACGACCTTGGTTATAGTTTACCACGCCCCCAACGCCGTTTGCAATACTTTCGTTTATTTTATCAGTTCATCAGCCGAAACACCAAGCGCAACGGCTAACTTTTGAATTGTCGCAAGCGTGGGATTTCTCCTTCCTCGCTCTAGACCACTAATATACGACCTGTGAACGTCTAATTTTCTAGCTATTGCGCCTTGCGACAATTTTTTAGCGGCTCTTATCCGCTTTAAATTTTGACCGAGTTTTGTTGATATTTCGACCATAAAGTTACTAACATTATATCGCTTGTTGCATTATTGGGCAATGTTGTATTATAATGATACATATGCAATGTGGTACTAATTTATGTTTATGTTTTTCTTGGCGGCGCATTTCGCAAAGCGAAATACGAAAAATTGCGGCGGCGAAAAAAGAAGCGGCGAAAGCGAGGGCGGGCAAAAATTCCTTCCCCCCCAACCCCCTTCCTTTTTGCCCGCCCGAGCGATTGGATTTTAAAATTCGGAATTCGGATTTTCGTCAAAAAATGTTCGAACATCAATCAGAAAACACCGCCAAGAATCACATTTCGAAAAATCAAGGTTGGAAGCCTCGGCGCTTCGCGCCTCGGCATGGTATTTTTCCGCAATTTTGAAGGCATTTTTGAAATCGCACGCCAGCGTGCGGTCGGCAATGCGGAAGTTCGCAGAGCGAAGCTCTGGCAAAATGAAATTTTGCAAACCAATCTTTTTTCTTTCGCCTTTGGCGAAAGGTTGAGCGTATTTTTCTTTGATTGCCCAAAAACTAATTTCAAAACAATATGGACAACATAAATTTACAAACCAAAAAGATTTTTCTCTATGCTCGCAAATCCACGGACGAACCCGAAAGGCAGGTTTTGAGTATTGAAGCGCAAATGTTTGAGTTGCGGGAATATGCCAAGAAAGAGGGGCTAAATATCGTCCGTGAGTTTGTGGAGAGCAAGACAGCAAAAGAGCCGGGGCGTGAGATTTTTAATGAAATGGTGGCGAGCATAGAGAAAAATGAAGCGGAGGGAATTTTAGCGTGGCATCCCGATAGATTGGCTCGAAACAGCATAGACGGCGGACGGATAATTTATCTCGTAGATATTGGAAAAATAACCACGCTAAAATTCCCTACTTTTTGGTTTGATCCGACACCGCAGGGAAAATTTATGTTGTCTATCGCTTTTGGGCAATCAAAATATTATGTGGATAATCTTTCGGAAAACATAAAGAGGGGTATTCGCCAGAAATTGCGCAATGGAATATGGCCCGCTTGGGCGCCACTTGGCTATGTGAACGACAAAAACGCCCGCTGTATCGCTGTGGATAAAGAAAAGGCAAAGTATATCAAGCGGGCTTTTGAAATGTATTCAACTGGCGAATACCCCCTCGCTCAAATCCGAAAGATTATCAATTCCTTGGGCTTGGTTGGCAAGAAAGGCAAAATGCTTTCCGTCTCAAATTATCAGTATATGCTGAA
>Ga0210016_1000091_pt1 | contig 63120 bp, 48 predicted proteins | sample CryGeyCG2014_300_FD_185454 | JGI IMG/M metagenome (GOLD analysis project Ga0210016, IMG submission 185454) | Groundwater microbial communities from aquifer - Crystal Geyser CG02_land_8/20/14_3.00 (SPAdes) (version 2) | ecosystem: Environmental > Aquatic > Deep subsurface > Groundwater | place...
ACCACCTGTGCGATCTTTCTCGGTACAGCGACGACGAGTTGAGGGGCGGCGTCATGCTTCACGCGGCGCTGCTGACGATGAAGTACATCTTCCGGGACGAGCTCCACGACCGGCTGCCCGGCATCTTGGCGCTGACCGCGGAGTTGCTGGACCGGGAGACCGGGCTACAATACGTGGAAACATTGCTCCGGTACCTGACCGCTGGAACCGATCAGCTAGGCGCGCAGGAGTTGATGCAGGCAGTAGCGCGGGCGCTGCCTGAGGAAGGAGGCACTCTGATGCCGACGATTGCAGAACAATGGATTGAGGAAGGCATCCAGCGCGGTCGCGAGGAAGGTCTCATGAACGGCCTCGCGTTGGCGTTGGAGTTGCGGTTCGGCGAACCGGGCTTGCGTTTGCTGCCGGAGATCGAGCAGCGTGCCGACGCCGGCACATTGCAGGCTCTGATGGAAGCACTCAGACGAGTCACCTCGCCGGAGGAGCTCCGACAGGTCTATGCGGCCTGATGACCGCCCTGACCATGACGCCCGTGTTGAACACTCCACCATCGCGTGCCAGACACCGCCGCGCATTCCGCACGCTGGAACCGCGTGTGATCGGTCGTCACCACATGTAGCGGAACCGGAAACCGCCCGTGATAGTGCTGTGGACAGGCTGCATTCCCGCCCTACGTCCGTGATCGGTCGCTGCAATGCCTTACAATAGCCCCTCACAGGTGTGAACGCTTGCCGCAATGTGTTGCGGAGACGCCTCACGAGTGAGTCCGGCAGAGGAGACGCGTGCAACTCCAGTCCGCACTCCGACCGCGCGTCCTGTGGGCGCGACCGCACTCCGTATTCGTAGGAATCACTCATGCAGCCTTGGCTGCACCACGTCGCATGAAAACGCCGAGCAGATCGCGGCTCGGATGTAGAACGCGTTTTCAAGGGAGGTTCAGTCAATGCGAGTCGTTCGAGACCCAGAGGCGTTGCTGGCGAGGAGCCAGCAGGCATTTGCGGCAGATGCCGCGTGTGAGCAGGCGGAGTGGAAGCTGCCGGCTTCGCTCCGGCAGGAATGAGAGGCGGCCGTCCGTCGGTTGCTGGCGGCGCAGGATGCCATTGCGCCGACCGAGACTGACCGCACCCGGGAGCAGCAGGCGCTGGAGGCGGCGCTCGCGGAAGCGGATGACGTCATCCGTGAGGCGAAGCGGCGCCTGCGCGGGCTGCTCAGGCCGGCCGAGTTGGAGGTCGTCCTGACGGCGTATCAGTTGGACGCGCCCCTGACGCGGATGACCCGCGAGTTCCTGGCCTCGCGTCTGCGGAATCTCGGGTCGGTGAGCGCCGCCCAGACGAACCCCGACGCGCAGCTCCCCGCCGACCTGCTCCAACGGGCCGCCGCAGCCTTGACGGAGATCGAGTCTCACCGGCCCGCGGCCGGGTCCAGCCTGGCCGACCGGAAGACCGCGGTCGCCCACCGGAATGAGGTCTTGGACGAGGTGAACCTGCTGCGCCGGCGGGCGTACTTCCACCTGTGCTTCGTCCTGCCCGACATGGACGACGACCCTCGCCTGGACGCCTACGGCTTCGGCGCACAACGCAGCCGAGGCGCGGTGAAGCCGGAGCCGCAACCGGCGCAGCCGACGGGATAGCAAGCGAAGGACGGCATCCTGCAGTACTGGTTCGACGGCAAGCTGCTGGCCCGCCCGTTGGCTGGGCACTGCGTCGGCTGAAACGCCGGGGCATTCCGAGCCGCGCGCGTCAGCAAGCGCGCCTCTGCGGGGTCCGCTTGCTGACGCGCGCGGTTCGGAATCGGGGGCGACGGAACCTCGTTCGCACGGGAGCCCACATGCCGCTGACACGCGTAGCAGCCATCCAGGCCAAACGGCGTACCGTCTCCTACAAGGTGGCCACGCCTGCCAAGGCGCTGGGGCACGTCCGCACGAATCTCGACGAGCTGACTGTGTTGGCCGACTGTGCTGGGGGCGAGGGGTGCCGGATCATCGCGTTTCCCGAAGACACTCTGGGCACACTTGAGTGGGAGGCGGGACACTGGGGAGAGGTGCAACTGCTGCTGCAGCCGGCCGAGCAGGAGATGCTTGCCCGCTTCGGCGAGGTGGCTGCCAGGCAGGGCATGTGCCTCGTCTGCTGCAACGACTGCGTTGGGGCGGGCCGCGTCTACAACACCGCCATCCTGATTGGCCCCGACGGTCAGGAGATCGGCCGCTACCACAAGGTCAACCTGCCGATCCACGAGCAGGTTCGGACGCGGGGGACCAGTTTCCCGGTGTTCGAGGCGCCCGGCGTCGGCACCGTGGGCATGTGCATCTGCTACGACATGGTGTTCCCGGAGACGACGCGCGCACTGGCATTGGCGGGGGCTGACTTGGTGTTCCACCTGACATTGGGTGGCGCGTCGATGGCGGGAGCCGACGCCAGCCTCGCTGCTTTCCGAACCCGGGCAGCGGACAACTTCGTCTACTTGGTGGTTGCGTTCCGGGGCGGGGGCAGTCTCATCATCAGTCCCAAGGGGGAGGTTCTCGCGGACGGCGGCAACGAGCCCGATGCTATCGTCGCCGCCGACCTCGACCTCGGCGCCGGACGTGACGCCGGCGACGCCCTGGGCGGGGTCACGACCGACTTCCGCGCGCGGCTCTTCCGCGAGCGTGTCCCGGGCGCCTACGGCATCCTGACGGACGCGCACCCGCCCATACTCGAGAAGCTTCGGCACGTGGCTGTTCCCGCTGGCGAGGAAGCCTCTGCGTTGTGCGCCGAGGGGAGGACCACGGGAGCCGACGCGTTCTACGAGGCGGAGCGGTGGTTGGCCGAGGACAAGGTCGAGGAAGCAGCGCTACGCTTCGAGCAACTGGCTGAGCACTTCGGCACGCTGTGGATCGGCAGGGCATCGCGCGAGCGGCTGAAGGGGGTTCGGAGGAAGGAATCGGAGACGGCGTGCTGAACAGGAGATCAGGACACTCGGCTGGAGGACCCGACTCATGATCGACCAGACCCGTCGCGAATTCCTGAGACACTCGCTCTGCGCCGGCGCGATGTCAATGGGTGCCAGTCGCCTTCGCGCAGCGTTTGCGGAAGACGCCGGCAAGCCCGGCTCGAAGATGAAGTTCGGCCTGGTCACCTACCTTTGGGGCAAGGACTGGGACCTGCCGACGTTGATCTCGAACTGCGAGCAGTCAGGCGTCCTCGGGGTCGAACTGCGGACGACCCACAAGCACGGCGTGGAGCGGGAGCTGACAGCAGCGCAGCGCGCCCAGGTGAAGAAGCGCTTTGACGACAGCCCGGTGACCAATGTCGGCATTGGCAGCGCCGAGTGCTTTGACCATGTCAGCCCGGAGGCACTGGCCAAGGCCATCGAGGCGACGAAGGAGTTCGTCAAGCTCAGCCGCGACACCGGCGGCAGTGGCGTCAAGGTGCGGCCCAACACCTTCCACAAGGAAGTGCCGCGCGAGCAGACCATCGAGCAGATCGGCAAGTCGCTCAACGTCGTGGGCGCTTTCGGCGCCGACTACGGCCAACAGATCCGCCTGGAAGTGCATGGCGACGGCTCCCCGCCGCCGATCATGAAGCAGATCATCGACATTGCCGACCACCCCAATGTCGGCCTCTGCTGGAACTCCAACGGCCAGGACCTGCAAGGAGAGGGCTTCGAGCACAACTTCAACCTGCTCAAGGCCCGGTTCGGAGCGACGTGCCACGTGCGGCCACTGAACACGCCCGGCTACCCGTGGGACCAACTCCTGAAGCTGTTCGTGGAGAGGGACTACCCCGGCTGGCTGTTACTGGAAGCCGGCGGCGCGCCGGCAGATCCCATTGCGGCACTGATCGAGCAACGCAGGCTGTTCGAAGAGCTGTGCGCAAAGGCGCAGGCGGCATAGCAGCGGACGGCTCGTAGTTCCGCATTCATGCGGTGGTCACCTGTGGAAGCGGAGCGCCGGTGGGCCAGACACCAAGCGAGACGAGGACTGTCAAACATGAGACGGTCAGCCGCCAAGAGACTGCTAATAGTTGCCCTTGTGGTCGCGGGGCTGGTCGTTGTCGACTTCCTGGCCGCCAGCACGCTGCTCTGGTCCAACTACCGTCGCGCCATGCGCAGCGCGACCACGGCCACTTGGCAATGGGGTTCCGGGCATCTGCGCGCACAGGTGCAGCAGGTCCGTCCCGGAGGCGGCGAGCAGAAGGTGCGGGGAGCTGTCGAGGTGTGGCGCGAGGGCGACGCCTACCAAACGTCCGTCCACTATGACGACATCGCTGTCCAGTTTCTTGCCGGGCCGGAGACTCGGGTGTGGCTGGAAAAGACAGGCGCCAGCTTCGCGGGCGAAGCACGTCCGCTCAGCCATGCCCGCACGGCAGTGCGGGAAGCGGCGCGCCAACTCCCCCGCCCTCGTTGGCAACATGTGCTGGTGGGCGCAGTGGTTGCTCACCCGCTTGTCACAGGCATCGGCCGCGTCGAGGGCGACCGCTGCCTGCTGATGCGCCACCAGTTCGGGACGGCGGCAGTCGGCACCGATGGGCTGCTGCGGCTGCTGACTGTGCGGCTTCCCAAGGAGGAGCGCGAGTGGTGTCTCCGTGTCCGTCGCGACCAGCAGGCTCCGCCTGCGCCGCCGTCCTCGACTCAGTCGCAGTCCGTGCCCGCTGAAGAACTGGACCGCAGCTTGGCGGCCGGCATCAACATCGTCGCCCTGCAACTGAAGCCGGTGCCGAAGCCGCCGGACTCCTTTCGGCGGGAGGGTGCCGGTTGGCTGGAGGTGAAGGACGGGCACCGCGTGCTGCACCTGGAAGGCGACGCGTACGACTTGGGCTACCAGCACGGCCGGCTGCTGTCGCGCGAGATCGCCCAGCTTGGCGAGCGAGTGGTGTACGGCGTCGGGCTTTACTACTCGCTGAGCAAAGGCCAGTGGTTTCCGGCCGAAGCGCAGCGGCTGGTGGAGCGCCAGCGGCCATTCCTGGGCCCGGAGTACTTCGAAGAGCTGCGCGGGCTGGCGAAGGGCGCCGGGCTGCCGCTGGCCGAGGTGCAGGCGGCGAACATCTTCCCCGAGTTCTTCCACTGCAGCGGGCTGGCCGTCTTCGGCAAAGCCACGAAGAGCGGCGAATTGCTGCACGCCCGCGTGCTGGACTACATGACCGAGGTGGGCCTTCAGGACGAAGCTGTGGTCATGGCGGTCAAGCCGAAGGGGCGGAATGCCTTCGTGAACGTGAGCTATGCCGGCTTCATCGGCTCCGTCACGGGGATGAACGAGAAGCAGGTCGCCATCGGCGAGATGGGAGGTGGGGGAGAGGGGCAGTGGGACGGCACGCCGATGAGCTTCCTCGTCCGCGGGGTGTTGGAGCACTGTGACACATTGGAGGAAGCGCTCGCCTACATGCGCGATCACCGCCGCACTTGTGAGTACTACTACGTCGTCAGCGACGGCAAGTCCCGTTCCGCCGCGGGCGTCGCTGCCACACCCGACCGGTTGCTGGTAGTTCGTCCCGGGCAGGCAATCCCGCAGCTCCCCGAGACGGTGCCCGACGCCGTGCTGCTGTCGGCAGGAGATCGGTACACGGAGTTGGTGAAGCGCGTCCGCGCGGAGTACGGCCGGATCGATGCCACTGCAGTGCTGGAGATCATCAAACGCCCCGTCGCCATGAGCTCGAACCTGCACAACGCCGTGTTCGCGCCGGAGCGGCTGACGCTGTGGGTAAACAACGCCTCGCGCAACGGCCCGGCGTGCAATGAGCTGGCGGCGGAGTATACTTGGGCGCAGCTCTTTGGCGAGCGGTGAGGCGCCACCGTTCCCGGGGTGACGTTGCGCCTGAACGGAGGGCGTAGTCGGCGTGAGGGTCACTCGAAGAGATCGGCGTGGGTGCCCGTTCGGATGAGGATGACCTCGTCCACGGACAGCTCATAGACGAGAAGCCAGTCTGGTTCGACATGGCATTCCCGGGTGCCGGCATGCCCGCCACGCAGCGGATGGTCGCGGTGCCTAACACTAAGGGGCTGACCTGTCGCGAGTGACTCGATGGTCTGACGGAACTCCGCGAAGTCGCAGCCCCGCTTCGTCAATCGCCGGACATCCATCTTGAACTGCGAGGTGCGGCGGATGCTCCTCATCGAATGCCCAGGTCCTCGAACAGACTATCCGTGGTCTCGTACGTGGCGAGGTCGCGCCGCTCGCGGGCGTCGTCCAGCGCCACGCGCGTCGTGTCGTTGGGCACGGGCACCCTCACGCTGAACGGTAGCCCGTTGCGCAGCCCGACCTGCTTCAGAAACAGGGCGACGGCCTGCGAAGTCGTGAGACCGATCTCGGCGAAGATCCGCTCAGCCTCGTGCTTGAGCTTGGGATCCACTCTGGCGGTGACAACTGCGCTCTTGGGCATGGGATGCTCCTCAGACATGCTGTGCATATGCGTGCCGTTGGAGTGCATTGTACTGCACGTCCGAAGGCAGGGGCGGTGTTCATGGGCGGACCTGGTCGGCCGGTGAGACGCCAGCAGACGTCGCGCGTGTCCGTGCGTGCGTCCAGCGAAGCGAGAGAAGGAGTTGGTGCGCTGAGAGCGAAGATTCCATGGACCGGTCACCGCCTGCCCCACGATAGAGACGCGACGAACCGGAAGGTGTGCAGTCGTCCGGACCTGCACACCTGGGGTTGCGACAATCGGAGGATGAGTGTCCATGAAGCCGCTGATCTTCGCACTTTCCTTGTTCGTATTCCCTCTGGTAACCAGCAGACCCGCCGCGGAGCCACTTGCGCCCGACTTCGGCCCGAAGCTCACCGGCTGGACCTACCACACCGCCGCTCGACCTCTGGCGGACCAGTACGCCGATCCCGGCGACCGACTCAGTGATGGCAAGGCTGGTCGCGGCGCCGGCGTGGCGATCTGGCAAGGCGGGTCTGTGACCATTGACCTCGAGCTTGGCGGACCGGCCAAGCTGAGTGCGATCCGCGTCTCCCAGCACCGGCACAACCTGAACTACAAGCTGGACTACTTGGCGGTCAACGTCCGGCGCGGGGGGACGTGGGAAGAGCGGGCGCGACAGCCCGGCTTCTTCGGGCCGACGCCGACGATGGACTTCGTGCACACACTCGACCTGAAGGGAGTCGAGACGGACGCGATGCGACTGGATTTCGCCGGCGCCGGAGTCCTGAGCCTGTCCGAGATCGAGCTGTTCGGGACGCGCGCAGCAGCACAGACCCAGGGCGTCGGTGCGTATGCGGCCGTCCCGTTCCGGACAGATCCCGCGCCCACCGCCCGTGAGGAAGACCTTGACGGCGACGGGCAGCCCGAGGTGGTCCTGGAGAACGGCGCCGTCCGGCTCATCTTCTCGCCGGCTCGGGGTGGAGTGTGTCGCAGCCTTCGGCTGAAGCCCTCAGGCACGGAGTTGGTCTACTCGCGCGAGAGCGGCTACGGGCTACTGCGCGACCAACTGTGGAAGCCGCAGTACAGCTTTGCGGAGCGGGTGTATTTTCACAAACTGGAGAACACTGCCGACCATGCAGCAGTGGAGCTGTGGACCACTGGCGTCGGCGGGATGATGAGCTTCACCGAGATCCGCAAGCGGATCACGCTGGGCCGGGACGGTCCGGTCGCCCAAGTGCACTACACCCTCACTAACGAGCCGTCCTCGCAGACCGACTACGAGTACGGCTTCTGGTCGCACAACTGGCTCGGCGAGACCGGCGCCACGAATACGTACTACTTCCCCACGACTGACGGCGTGCAGTCCTTCACGCTCGATGTGCAGGCGGCAAAGGCCAGCGACGAAGCCTGGTACCGCAACCCGGCGCGTGGCTGGACGGCAGTGGCGACCGACGACGGGAATGGGCTTGCCATTGAAGTGCCCTACCGGTACCTGAGCCTGTTCTACCAGTGGCACGGCGCGGGTGCACTGGCGGCTACGCACGAGTGGCGACACAACCTGCTGGAAGTGAAGGCCGGCGAGAAGCTGGAGTGGGATTACACGCTGATCCCGTTCACCGGGCTGAAGCGGGTAGACGGTGTGGTCGCCGGCGCAGTGGGTGCGTTTGAGGCGTCAACTACGGGTGACGACCTGACGCTGTCGGCACGGCTTCACTGGCCGGCGGGAAGCCCTGGTGGGCCCGCGCGACTCGTGCTCCGGTCGCTGACCGACGGCACTGAACATGACCTCGCGGGGAGCACCGTCGGCGAAGGGGGCGTCTTGTCGGCCGAGACCCGGTACCGACCGGAGAAACCGGGGACTTACGTCCTGCGCTGGCAAGTGGAGCGGGCCGGCAAGCCAGTGGTTGTGTGCGAGCGCCCGCTGACCATCGGCGACGTGCGCGTCGCCTACCACTTGGAGCCGGAGTGCGAGCGGGAGGGGAAACCCGAGGAAGTCAGCGCCACCCGACCGGGGCACGAGATCAGCACGGAAGTGGTGACCCCGCACGTGCCGTGGGCGCGCCCGTTCGCCGGCGGGAAGATCCGGGCGCTCGTTCTCATGGACGACATGAACTGCCGCGAAGCCGTCGAACTCGCGGAGCGGATCGACCTCGACCTCGACTATGTGAAGTTCCGGACCACGCTCGACAAGGAGCTGCTCTACCAGGGAGACCTGAGCATCCTCACGCTCGACGCCGCGCAGAAGGCTTTGGCGGAGCGGCTCAAGACGCGGCAGTACGACGTGATCGTTCTGTCCGGCTTCAAGTGGGACTTCCACTTCACGCCGGAGATTCGGGCGGCGATCCTCGATCACGTGAGCCGGGGAACGGGACTGGTGCTCATTCAGCCCGATGGGTTCGACGAAGAAGCAGCGCAGGAACTGCCGGTCGCTGGCGTTGCGAAGGCTGGCACCGCCGGCCGGAGTATGTGGGCCTGGCACAAGTGGTCGCCCGCTGGCGACGATCCGTTAGTGACGGGGCTGGACTGGGACCGCTTCCCCGTCACTCGCCGACACGAGTATGAGGTACCCCCGCAAGGCGACGTGATCGCCACCCTCGGCAAGGACGGCGCGCCGCTGTTGACGTTGGGGACGCACGGCAAGGGGCGGGCCGTGTCCGCGACGTGGGACACGCTGACCCACGACTTGAGCTACCGCGGGTACAGCGCCCTGACCCCGATCCTGAGCTACCGCGGCGGCTGGCTGCAGCCGCAGTTTGCAGCGCTGCCAACCGGCTATCAGGAGTGGTGGTTCGCGCTGCTGACCCGGATGACGGCATGGGCGGCGGGGCGCGACACCGGCGTCAGCATCGTGGCGGCGCCGCCCGTGCACGGGAGACTCGATGGAATCAACGCTGCGCACCTCAACGTGACAGTCCTCAGTGCGCGGGTCCTCCCAGACGCGAAGGTTGAGACGCACTGGTTCAATGCAGTCGGCGCGCACCGCGCTACCACGACGACCCCGGTTGTGCTCGCGGCGGGAGCGACGGAGGCGGCTCTGGCCGTGCCCGCACCCCCCAATGTCACCCTTGGTGACAACACTGCGTGCTTCATCGTCCGCGACGGCGGAGGCGCTTCCGTGGCGTGGGGCTTCACGACGGTTTCGCTGGCCGGGCCGACGCGGATCGAGAAGGTGGCTGTCGCCCCCGACACGCTGCTGCCGAAGGGCGGCGTCTGGCAGGAAGACGGTCCGGTCGAGACGCGCGCCTTCACGCCGGACAAGCCGCTGAAGGTGACGGTTGCTCTGACGACACCCGCGCCTCAGGCGATGACGGTGGACGTAGTACTGACCGACACCTACGGTCGCCAACTGGCGCGCGCGGCCCTGCCGGTCGCTGCCGCGGCAACGTCGGTCGAGACGACGTTCGACCCCCCGACGCTGGTCGACCAGGGCATCCGGGTGGCGGTCCAACTGAGGGAAGGCGACACGGTGTGGGACGAGCGGGAAACGCGCGCCCTCGCCTACCGGCCGCGCGTCTGGAACCGCTTCTGGTACACCTCCTGGGGCGGGCAGTGGCTGTGGCGGTCGCACTACCTGTTCGACTTCAACAGCCGTCTGGTGCGAGACTTCGGCGTGGACGTGTCCTTCGAGGGCGACACCGAGTTGAACACCGGGAAGGTGCGCGACAACGCCTTCTGGGGGATCAACCACTCGTGGTTGGGGTTGCTGTCGTACCTCGGCAAGGGCGTGGCCGACTTCATGGACACCGACTTCGCGAAGAAGGCCGCGGAGTACGCCAAGACGGGCGACAAACAGTATCTCGTGAGGACCCCCTCGCTCGTCGATCCCGAGTGGCGGGACGGGGTGCGAAAGAGCCTGATCGAGCGGGCGCAGCGGACCATGCCGGCGGGCGGCACGTACGACTACTGCATGGGCGACGAGATGTCGCTCACCTCCTACACCCGCTTCCACGACTACGACTGGTCGCCCACCAGCTTGGCCGACTTCCGGCGGTGGCTCAAGGAACGCTACGCGACTCTCGACGCCCTAAACGCCGCCTGGAGCACTGCCTACAAGCAATGGGACGAGGTGGTGCCACTCACCTGTGAAGAGGCGCAGAAGGCGGACAACCCGGCACCGTGGTTCGAGTTCCGCATGTACATGAACGACCAGTTGGCCGACTGCTACCGGTTCATCCAGGACACCATCCGCGGCGTGGACCCGAACGCTCGATGCGATCTGTCCGGCACGCAAAGCCCGGAAGCCGGCAACGGCATGGACTGGTGGAAGCTGTCGAAGGCGTTCAGCTACTACCACAGTTACAACACGAGCTGGTCCAACGAGATGCGTCGATCGTTCCAGCGCGATGGCGGCGCCGATCAGTCGCCCTACTTCAGCGGCTACAGCGCCACCGACCCCAACGCAGAGAACCGCATGTGGTGGTGCCTGCTCCACGATACGCGCGGCATCTCGGCATGGTGCACCGGTCTATTCTTCTACGGTGACTTCAGTCGAACGGAATCGGGCCGCGACACGCAAGCCCACCTGGAGACGTTCAAGCGGGGAATCTGGCGGCTGCTTCGCGGCGCCAAGCGGCAGCACGACGGCGTCGCGATCTACTACTCGATGCCCTCGATCATCGCCGGTGCGCTGACCGGCGAAGAAGAGAAGCTCAACGCCGCCAGAGACTCGTGGGTGAAGCTGATCGAGGACTGCGGCTTGCAGTACGAGTTCATCGCCTACGATCAGGTAGCCAAGGGCATTCTGAAGAACGGCGAGTTCAAGGTCGTCATCCTGCCATATGAGTTGGCGCTGTCGAAGGCGGAGACCGACGAGTTGCGAGCGTTCGTGAAAGCGGGTGGGGCAATCGTTGCCACCCGACCGGTCGGCATCCGCGACGAGTTGGGGCGCCCGCAGACGCCGGGACTATTGGACGACGTGTTCGGCGCCCGCTTGGAGGGCGCCGCGCAAGCAGTGGAGCCGACGGTGACGCTCACCGAAGGAGTTGCTGGTCTGGCCGCCGGTACCGAAATCAAGCTGCCGGTTGCCACCAGCCAGGTCGTCCTCGCCGGGGCCAAGGCGCGTGGGAACGCAGCCGCGGGCGAAATCCCCGTGCTGACTGCTGGCGCCGACGGCCGCGCGCTCTTGCTTAACCTCGACCTGACCCACTTCGAGCAGGAACGCCGGTTCCACTCGCCGACTGAGAAGCAGCTCAAGGCAATCGTGCTCGACCTGCTCGCGGGGGCAGGCGTGAAGCCGAAGCACCCGCTGGCGCTCGCGAGCGGCAAACCGTCGCAGGTGGAAATGGTGCGCTACGTCGCGGACGGGCTTGAGTACCTCTGTCTGCTGAATGCCGCTGACGAAGCCGAGGTCGCTACCATCGACCTCGGCGCCAAGCGGCACGTCTACGATGTACGCGGGGAGCGCGACCGGGGCGAGACGGACAAGCTCACGGTGCCCCTCGACCCGCTCTGCGCTCGCGTCTACTGCCTGTCGCCCCAGTCGCTGCCGGGACCGACGCTGTCCGCCGCCAACGGCAACGTGACCCGCGGCGGCGCGCTTGCTTTCGCCGTCGGGAGGAGGTCCAGCGGCCCGGCGCCGCAGCTCATCCGCGTGACGGTTGCGGACGCCGAGGGCAAAGAGCGGCAGGAACTGACACTGACGGTGTGGGTGAGAGGGGACCCAGTACCCGCGTCGGTCCCGCTGGCCCTGAACGATCCGCCCGGTCCGTGGAAGCTGACAGCAACAGACGTGGTGAGCGGGCAGAGGGCCACGGCGACCGTGACGGTCAAGTGACGGAGCGCCTGCGCAACCCGAGCACCGGCCGCCTATCCGCTACGCGACGTCCAGCTTCCATGGCGCCCGATAGGCTCGGGTCACCCACTTCGCCGCTTCCTCGTCCCCGATGATCTGCTCCTTCACCGGGTTCCAGCGGACTTTGCGGTTCAGGCGGACGGCGATGTTCCCCAAGTGACAGAGCGACACCGAACGGTGCCCAATGGCCACGTCGCAGATCGGCAGCTCCCGGCTCTTCAGGCAGTCGAACCAGTTCCCAAAGTGGCTGCTGCTCTTCCGGAGGTGGGTCTCGTCCGGTCTCAGTCCATTCTTCCGGTAGTCCTCCAGAATGTCGGCCGGCTCCGTCTTCAGCCTGCCCCGGTTGACCAACACCTTGCCCTTGGTACCCTCGAAGGTGGTGCCGCCCGGCAGCTTCATCCCGCAGACCAACTCGACGCCGTTGGCGTACTGGTAGGTGCACTGGAAGTAGCTGGGCACTTCATACCAGCCGTCCGGGTTGTACTCGGTCTTCGCGCTGGGCTCGACCTCCACGGGGCCGCTCTCGTCCATTCCGAGCCCCCACTGCGCGATGTCGCCGTGGTGTGCGCCCCAGTTTGTCATCTGGCCGCCGGAGTAGTCCCAGTAGAAACGGAAGTTGTAGTGGACATGCTTTGGGTTGTAGGGTCTGAGCGGCGCAGGGCCGAGCCAGAGGTCGTAGTCCAGCTCCGCGGGCGGGTCGCAGTCCGGCACGGCGGGTCCCTTGAAGTTGACGCCGCTGATGCCGACGGTGACCTTCTTCACCTCACCGATGCGGCCGTTGCGCACCAGCTCGCACGCTTCTCGGAAGCCCGCCATGGACCGCTGCATCGAGCCAACTTGCACAATCCGCTTGTGCCGCCGAGCAGCCTGGATCATCCTTTGCCCTTCGACAAGAGTCAGCGTCATCGGCTTCTCGACGTACACGTCCTTGCCCGCTTGGCAGGCCATGATCGTCGGCAGAGCGTGCCAGTGATCAGGCGTCGTGATGACGACGGCGTCGACGTCCTTCTGTTCCAGCAGCTTGCGGAAGTCTCCGTAAGCCTGGCACTTTCGTCCCTTGGCTTCGACCTTGCCCTGCGCCGCCCGAAGTCGGTCTCCATCCACGTCGCACACCGCCGCCGTCTGCCCGGCAGTCGCTCTCAGGTGCTGGCTGCCCTGGTTCCCCACGCCGATGTGCCCGAGCACGACAGTGTCGTTGGCGCCGCGGACGCTCCTCGGGATCATGTAGGGAGCTGCCAAGCCGGCGCCGATGCCAGTTGCTGCTTTGGTCAGGAATCGCCGTCTGGTGACTGAGCTGAATGCGTCCATGCTGGGTCCTCTCGAAGGCTGTGGCCGGCGCGACGCTGTCGGCGTGGGAGAAGCTGCGCAACAGATCGGGGGGGGGCTATCGGAAGATGTTCTCTGGGCTCCTGAACACCAGCCCCTCGCGCCTCTCGATCTCTGCGACAAGATCCCTGACGCCCTGTCTGGATCGGAGACCGCGTGTCCATAGGGCGCGCAAGAGCCCGGGCAAGTCCATTCTCCCGGCAGAAGTTGCGGGCGCGCTTGTCGTTGGTCAGCATCCTGACGCCCCTCCGCCGCAAGCAGACTGCAAGTGACTCGCGTTCGCCGGCCCCAAGGGAGTTGGGCAAGGTAGGCAGGAGCAGCAGCTCGCCGCGGTCAAGGGCAACCACATCGAGCCCCTCACCTCGCTCGACTTTCTCGACGACCAGGGCCAGGAAGCCGCATCCAACCTCGAGGGCGCCTCGCGCTTCACTCAGACAAGCCGGCGTCACGTACAGCGCTTGGCCTGCGAACAGCTTGCCAAGGAGTTCGACTTCCCCAACGCGCGCAAACGTGGAGAGGATGTTGAGGTCAACAACAACCACTGCTCACTCCCCAAAGAAGGTGGCAATGTCAGCGTCCAGCACTTCGGGGGCGTCGCACTCAACCACCACCGGCACGCCGCGGTCGGTGAGCAGCTTGCGAAAGGTGATGCGGTCGGTTCCCGCCATTTCGGCTGCGCGGGAGAGGGATACCTCTCCTTCTCTGAGCAGCTCTATCGCGGTCTCCAGACGCACTGCCGGACGCACGGCAAAGAGAACGTTGATCGCCTCCGCCACTGCTTCTTCCCGGTTGGGGAACAGACCGGCCCTAACAGCGGCGTTCACATCTCTCTCCAGAACAGGACTCACAGTACCACCTCCGACGAGGAGGCAATTGTATCACGTGCTGGGATTCATCGGTGGCTCTGGCGGGCGTCAAGGCCGAGCAGTGCGGGGCGAACTCGGCGGCGGGGAGTACTGCGGCCGAACTCCTACATCACCGGCGGTCGCCCGATGAGTGTCAGGAACTCGTTTCGGGTTGCCTCTGCGTTGTGGAAGCTGCCCAGCATCGAGGAGGTGGTCATGATGGAGTTCTGCTTCTCGACTCCGCGCATCATCATGCAGAGGTGGTGACACTCGACGACGACGCCCACACCCTCGGCGTTGATATTGTCCATGATGGCCCGGGCAATCTGCTCGGTGAGACGCTCTTGGATCTGCAGTCTCCGCGAATAGGCATCCGCCAGCCGAGCCAGTTTGCTGATGCCGAAAACGTTCCCTTGGCTGATGTAGCCGAGGTGACACTTGCCGAAGAATGGCAGCATGTGGTGCTCGCAGAGGCTGTAGATCTCGATGTTGCGCGCGATCACCATGTTGTTAATGTCTTGCGTGAAGATCGCGCCATTGATCACTTCGTCGATATCGGTCCGGTACCCCGAGGTCAGGTACTCCCAGGCTTTGGCGACGCGCTGGGGGGTGTCGAGCAGCCCTTCGCGGTCGGGGTCTTCGCCGATCTCGGTCAGTAGCTCGCGGATCAGTTCCTGGACTCTCTCCTGGTTCACGTTGGCTCCTTCAGTTCCAGCCGTTCGGAAAACTCCGGTAGCGGCGTCATGGCGGTTGCGTCCATGGGCGCGACGAGGGCTTGTAGTGGCGTCCTGCTGTCGGGCAAGACCAGGTCGGGCGCAAGCTCAAGCAACGGGACTGCCAGAAACGGGCGCGCACCGATGTCGGGGTCCGGGACGCGGCCGCCCTCGTCGCAGGTGACCGCGTCGCCGTAGAGCAAGACATCGAGGTCGATCGGGCGTGCAGCGTGCTTGTCGGTGGTCCGGACGCGCCCCAGTTCCGCCTCGATCTTGCGGAGCACCCGGCGCTTGAGTTCGGGCAGAGGGATGTTCGTCTGGCACTGCACCGCTCCGTTGTAGAACGGCGCCTGCTCAGGGCGATCCAGGGGCAGCGTTTGGTAGAACGTCGATACGCCGGTTACCGTGACGACCCTGCGAAGCAACTCCAGCGCGCGGGGCACATTTCGCTCCGGGTCGATGTTGGAGCCGACGCCGAGGTACACCGTAACAGGCCCTTCGCAGTCCATGCGCGCCGCCTACTCGCCCCGCTGCTTCGTGACCGCCACGCCGACGCTCTCGGCGAAGCGCAGAGCCCCCGGCTTCTCAACCGACACGTCGGCGGTCTGCACGCGCGGGTGCGCCAGACAAAGGTCAGCAATGTGATCCGCCAAGCGCTCGACCGTGAAGTACGACGAACTCTCGACGAGGTCGATCACGCTCTTGGCGACCGTCTTGTAGTCGATAGACTCGTCGAGGTTGTCGCTCGCGCGCACTGCGGACAGATCTGCGTGGAGCGTGACGTTGACGATGACATCCTGCTTCTTGTCGCGCTCCTCGGGGTTGATGCCGATGATTCCGCGGACCAGTAGGTTTGTGATGAAGATCCTATCCATAGGGTCCCCCATAGAGGTGCCGGCCACCGTCCACGAACAGGACTTGGCCGGTGATGAAGTCACTCCGAAGCAGGAATAGCACGGCGTCTGCGATCTCTTTGAGCGTGCCGGTCCGGTTCAGCGGCACGAAGCCTCTGGCGCGTTCCATGTACTCCGCGCCCTCCCCGGGCGGCGGGAGGATCGGGCCGGGAGCAATGGCATTCACGGTGATCCGCGGGGCATACTCCAGCGCCGCGAGTTTCGTCAGGGAATGCAGCGTGCGCTTGCTCAGGTGGTAGCTGAGGTGTGTCCGGTCATCGCCGAGGATGCGGGTGTCCAAGAGGTTGACGATCCTGCCGCGCTCAAGGCCGGCGGCAAACGCCCGGATCAGCAGAGCGGGCGTCAACGCGTGAACCCGCATGTTCTCCAGGAAACTGGCTTCGTTGAAGTCGCCCAACTGGTCGGACGGGTAAATGGACGCGTTGTTGACGAGGATGTCCAGCGACCCGCGCCAGACGCGGCAGTCGGCGATGAATGCCTCCCAGTCTCTCGGTGCCGAGAGGTCTGCTTGGACGGCCTTCGCGGAGACGCCGAACTCCTCCGCTTCGGTGCACACTTCGGCGGTCTCGCCCGCCGACGAGCGGTAGTGGACAAGGACATTCGCTCCGGCCTCCGCAAGCGCCAGCGCGAGGGCCCGGCCAATGCGCTTGGCGCCACCGGTGACCAGAGCCGTCTTCCCTTCGAGAGAGAACGGCGTGGCTGGTGCGCCTGAGGAGGTGGGCTGTTCGCTCATCGTGTGGAGTTCAGAGCTGCTCGAAGTACCGGCTACGTTCCCAGTCGGTCACCGCCTCGCGGAAGGCTCTGGCCTCCATCTGGGCCGCGCAGACGTAGTAGTCTACTACGTCTGCGCCAAGTGCTTCCCGCGCAAGTGCACTGCCGTCAAGCAGCTTCGCTGCCTGCTCCAGCGTCTCGGGCAAGCGGGGCAACGACTCCTCAGTGTAGGCATTGCCGGCGTAGGCGTCGCCGCAGTCCAGCTCTTCGTCGGCACCGCGAATGCCGGCGACCAAAGTGGCGGCGATGGCGAGGTACAGGTTGGCGTCCGCCCCAGGCATGCGGTTCTCGACGCGGAACGAGTTGCCGCGGCCGATCACCCGGAAACCGCAGGTACGGTTGTCATGCGCCCAAACCAACTTGGTGGGCGCCCACGAGCCTGGTTGACAGCGCTTGTACGAGTTGACCGTCGGCGCGAAGAAGAGGCTCAATTCGCGGCTGTACTTCATGAGCCCACCGAAAAACTGGCGGAACGGCGTGCTGCCGCCCTTCCTTGCGTCGTCCCAGAACAGGTTCCGCTCGCTGCTCGCGTCCCACAGGCTAATGTGCAGGTGGAAGCTGCTGCCTGCTTCGTCGGCGGCCCACTTGGCCATGAATGTCAGCGCGCGCTCCTGTTGGGCGGCGATGTCTTTGGCCCCCAGCTTGAAGAGGACGTGTCGATCAGCCGTCTCAAGAGCCTCGGCGTACAGCAGATTGACCTCGTGCTGCCCCTTGCCCCACTCGCCTTTGCTGCCCTCGATGGGGATGCCCGCGGCCGTCAGCTCGTTGCGGATCCGCCGGAGTACGTCCTCGTCCCGCGCAGGCTGCAGGAGGTGGTAGTCCACGAGGTAGTCGGCGGCCGGTGCCAGCTCGCGGTAGCCCTTCTGCCTCGCGGAGGAGTAGGTTTCCCGGAACAGGAAGAACTCCAGCTCGGAGCCCATGAGCGCCCGGAGACCTCGCTGCGCCAGCAAGTCCACCTGCCGGCTCAACACGCGGCGAGACGACTCCTCGACCGGTCTGCCGTCCTTGTGGAACAGATCGCAGAGGACGAGCGCAGTGCCTTCCAGCCAGGGCAGCCTGCGGAGTGTCCGCAGGTCGACGCACGCGTGAAAGTCACCGTAGCCTTGGTCCCAACGCGCCAGCCCGAAGCCGGCCAGCGGCTCCATCTCGATGTCCACCGTCATGAGGTAGTTGCAGGCGTGCATGCCCGACTCCACGCCGTGGCGGACGAAGGGGTCATCGGTGAGCCGTTTGCCCAACAGGCGACCGAAGGCATCCGGGAAGCCGACGATGACCGTGTCGATCTGCTCGGGGGTGAGCCAGTCGGGCTGCCCCGTTTGTTTGGTGGTGTCCACGCCTACCAGACCTCCTCGTACAGCCGGAGCATGTCTGCCTGGGAACAGCGGCGCGGGTTGGTGAGGTGGCAGCCGTCTTCCATGGCTTTGGCCGACAGCAGGGGCAAGGCGTCCCGCGGGACGCCCAGGTCTCGGAGCCGTTGGGTGATGCCGAGAGAGCGGTTGAAGTTGTCGAGGAATGCCGCCACCTGTCCGGCCGGACCGCCGCCGGGTACCAGTCCGAGCGCGGTGGCGACCCTCGTGTACTGGGTCGCGTCCGTTTCGCCATTGAACCGGATCGTCGAAGGTAAGACGAGGGCGTTGGCCAGCCCGTGATGAACGCCGAACTCGGAGGACAACAGATGCGCCAGCGAGTGCGCAACGCCCAAGTCCTTCTGAAACGCCACCGCGCCCATGGCTGCGGCGAGCTGCATCAAACCCCGCGCGTCAAGATCGGCGCCATTGGTGTAGGCTTTGGGCAATTGCGCGCAGACGATCGAGATCGCCTCCAGCGCAATGGCATCGCACATGGGGTGGAACACTGGGCAGACGTACGCCTCGATGGCGTGGGTCATGGCATCCATGCCGGTCGCCGCTGTCAGGTGAGGCGGCAGCCCCACCGTCAGCTCTGGATCCAGAATAGCCATGTCAGCCAGTAGCGGGGGGCCGCCGATGACGATCTTCCTGCCGAGCGCCGGCACTGTGATTACGCTGCTGCGGCCGACTTCGCTTCCAGTGCCGGCCGTGGTGGGGAGGGCGCAGAATGGGGCGAGCCGTCTGGGCAGTTGCTCCCTGCGGATCTCCGTCAGCGGCGTGTTCGGCAACGCGACCCGGGCGCGGATGACCTTCGCCGCGTCGAGGGCACTCCCGCCACCCACCTCCACGACGCCGTCGCAGTGGTCGTTCACGTAGGCTGCGCGCCCGCGTTCGACATCGTCCTCAAGCGGGTTGGGGTGGACGTCCAGGAATTCCGTGAAGCCGTCCGGCCAGAGGTGGCGCACCTGCTCTGCGACGAGGGAAAAGGCGTCCGTGCCGATCAGCCCTGAGTCGGTGACCAGCAGCGGCCGGCGCACCGACTGCTCTTCGCGGAACTCGGCCAGCGCGGCGCGCGAACCCACGCCGTACCGAATGCCAGTCGGGAAGCTGAAGATGGAGAGTTCGCTCATGCTCCCGCCCATTCGCCTCAGGCGCCCCGTTTCCTCCGCTGGCTGCCTACTGAATGCAGACCTTCTCGCCCACCTTCACCTTGTAGAAGAGCGTGCGCGCGTCTGTTCGGTGGAGCCGAATGCAGCCATGGGAGGCCGGGCGGCCCAGTTTGCGGTACTGGTTCGGGGAGGTGCCGTGGATGTGGTGTGCACGGAAGAAACGCAGGGAGTGCGGCATGTACCACTCAGGGTTCAGTGTCGAGATGTGCCGGGCATCTTTCTGGATCACGGTGAACCAACCAGTGTGATCGTGGATGCCGCGCCCGCAGTAGCGCTCCTCGCGCATGCGCCCGGTGCTGCCTCCTGAACACAACGCAGCGAAGACAAGCTTGCCGTCTCGCTGGAGATACAGGCGCTGGTGTTTGTGGTCGGTGAGGTGCACGTAGAGGGCGTCGTCCGGCATGTCTCGCAGTTCTCGCGGGCGGAAACGGAAGGGGTGTAGCGTGACCTGGGCGAGGGCGCCTTCGGCGGCGTAGCCCTTAATCACCAGCGTGCCCCTCAACCCGTCGAGCCAAGGAACTTGCCAGGAGACGTGACCGCCCGCGGCTGGAGTGCCGGGTGCGAAAACGACTCGTTGTGTGCCCCGGGAGAGCCCACCCAAGGGAGTGCGGAGCACGGCGGCGTAGGCGATGACGGTGACCACAGTGGGAAGGCAGACCCAGTGAACGCACAGCGAGTCGCCTTCGCTCAGCCTGTCGGGCAACTCTCGGACCGCCATCGGTGAGTCGGCAGAAAGCGTTGGCAGAGACTGCTCGCGCCACGCTTGGAGCGCAGCCGGGTCGCAGGCACAGGGGCCCGGCTGTGCTGCTTTGGTGGAGTGGACCGAAGGTCCTGCGGGGGTGCCGGGCGGGGCGGGGAGAGGGCTAGCTGCAAAGGCAGACTGCGCTGTCAGCAGAAGGGCGATGAGTCCGAGCATGATCGCTGCGATGATTCTCCGCAAGGTGGTATGGGCGGAGTCGTCGGGGCAACGATCATGCCATGGCCGTCAACGCCGGCGCCCCTGTCAGGTAGACTTGCCGTCCCCAATCCAGATCGCCGGTCAACAGGAACATCCCGCCCGAGCGCATCTGCCCCCCGGCGAGCACGTGGTCGAGAATCGCCCGCCGGAGAGTCGTGTCGCGCGGCGCCTTCGTCAGGTCGGCCGGCACGCCGCTGAAGACTCGCTCGAAGGTTTGTTCGCCGTTGCCGAGGCGCGGCCACAGGTAGAGTTCCTGCATGAACCGGACCAGGTTCGAGGAGGGCGGGAGCAGAGCGGGGAGTTGTGAGTCCAGCAGCCACGAGGTGCAGGAGAACGCCTTGAACGGCATCTCCGGGAAGTAGGCCCGAAAGAACTCGGGCGCGGCCCGCATCGACGCACCGCAAGCGTCATACGCCATCGGCTCGGCGGCGGGGATGTGCATGTCCAGCACGGTGTCGCCTCGCGCGAGGGCCTGCTCCCAGTGGTCGGCAGGCAGAAACACCTCGGTGCGGACGGCGTGTCCCTTGGGCGAAATGGGGTTGCCACGTGCACCGCGCTCGTCCACAGACAAACGTGAGGTCCAGGGCTCTTCGTCGAAGACGTCGTTCGTTCCGTCGCACTGGCCGTCGCGGCGGAACTGGAGGCCGTCTTCCGCCAGCGCGACCACCTCGTCCGTTCCGGTGTTGCGAAAGGCGAGGAGTCGGCCGGGGAACGGTCGAAGCATGTACTGCAGTCGGCCGATCCGGTACAGCTCTCCCCAGAGGTGGTTCATGAACCATCCCAGCAAGCCTGCCCTGATCCCCCACACGCCGTGTTCCGCGTGGTACTCCTGCGCCCACAGAGCGATGTCCAGGTAGGTGTCGCAGCGCACCTCCTCGGGGATGCCGCGGGCGTCGTGCAAGGCCCGCGCCCGGGGCAACCCCGACAGGGCGACCAGCAGGTAGAACGACGGCGCGGCCTCGCCAAGCTGCCCCTCAAGCCGCGTCCACGGCGAGTGGTCCGGGCGTTTCGCTACCGCGAACAGCGCCCGGTGCGCGTGCCAGACCAGGGCTTGCAGCGGGCCGTCGCTGTCGAGGCGGCGGGCGGCCTCCTGCACCGGTGCGACGGCCTCCTCCGGGAGACTGACGGTCCGGCACGAGTCAGCTGCCACGTCAGCCTGCAGAAACGGCAAGCCGCCCACAGGCAATACCTCCTGCGATGCTTGCCACTCTTGGCGCAGCAGTTCGCGGTGTTCCCCGAGGTCCAACGCCTCGACGACTCTCTGCAGTTCGATCACGCGATCTCCTTCGACTCGGCGGCAGGGCCGATCGGGGCGACAGGTCCCGGACGCGGCGGTCGCCCGCTGCCAACTACTCTTCACAGATGCCTGTAGTAGGTCACGTCCGGTGTTGACCGGTCAAATCCCACCTTCTCATAGCTTCGCCGGGCCGGCGCGTGCCCTTCGTCCAGACCCGTCGTCACCTTCGCGAAGCGCATGCCACGCTGGCGCATACGCTCCATGGCTTGCTCGTGCTGGAACGAACCCACGCCACGGGCCTGGCACTTCGGGTCGACCGCGTTGTTGCCGAGGGTACCGAGGCGGGTCTTTTCGTCCAGGAGGAACGTGCTGAAGCCGACAACCTCGCCGTCTACTTCGGTGACGTAAACGCAGTCAGAGCGGTGCAGCGCTGCCTGGCGCACTTGGTCGGCTTTTCTCGCTTCCCAGCCGGTGTGAAGCGCCTCGAACAGCTCGTCCCCCAGCAGCCGCCGATAGCTGGCGAAGATCGGTTGCCACGCCTTGACGGCAATCTCGCAGATCAACTCCACGTCCGCCGGTTCCACCGGCCGGAACAGGATCTCGTTGTGCTCGGACACTCATTGCTTCCTTTCGCGGTCTAGTCAGCTCGCGTGAACTGCCACCGTTCTCCTGTTTCGCCTGCCGCACTCGCAGCCCTTCTGTCGCTCAGCACGAAGTGCGTGGACACTTCAGCCGCCCACGGCGGTGGCCGGCGGCGCGAGGAAATGGGGGGGCAACAGCCAACCTCCTGTTGGGGCCCTCCAGGATCCGTAGCGCGTACCAGAAAGGTGCATGAATGGCAGGAAGACTCTCCGGCAAGGTGGCGATCGTCACCGGCTCAACAAGCGGCATCGGTGAAGGCATTGCCAAGGGATTCGCTCGGGAAGGGGCACGAGTGGTCGTGAGCGGCCGACGCCGCGAGCGCGGCGAGATCGTCGTCGCGGGCATCCGGGCGACGGGCGGCGAAGCAGTGTTCCAGCAGACGGACACTCGTTCCCCTGAAGACTGTCGGCAATTGTGCGGCCGTGCGACGCAGGAGTTCGGCGGACTGGACATCCTGGTGAACAACGCCGGAGTCTTCCCCAGAGCGTTGCTCGAGGAGACCACGGCAGAACTGTGGGACGAGATCTTCGAGGTCAACGTCCGCGGTGCATTCTTGTGCGCGCAAGCGGCCATTCCGCTGATGCGGCTGCGCGGCGGCGGCTCCATCATCAACATCGGTTCGTGCAATGCCTTCCGCCCCGGCGAGTCCCTGTTCGCCTACGGCACCAGCAAGAGCGCCCTGTACGCCCTCACCATGAATCTGGCCCGCGTCCTGGCGCGTGACCGGATTCGAGCCAACTGGATCACCGTCGGGTGGGTGCTGACCGAGAAGGAACTGGAAGTGCAGCTCGCGGAAGGGCGCGACCCGGCGTGGCTGCACGACGCCGAGGCGGATCGACCGATGGGGCAATACAACACCGTCGAAGACAACGTGGAGGCGTGCGTCTACCTCGCCAGCGACGCCGCTGCCCGAGTGACGGGCGCCAACCTCAACGCCTCGGCGGGGATGGGCGTCTACCTGTGAGCGGCCCGGAGGACAACATGAGTGAATCACACGTGATGGACCTGTTCCGCCTCGACGGCCGCGTGGCGCTCATCACCGGCGGCACAAAGGGACTGGGCCGCTCCATGGCGCTCGGTCTTGCCCAAGCCGGCGCTACCACCGTCATCTGCTCGCGGCACGCCGACCAGTGCGAGTCCGCTGCGGTTGAGGTCGCCGCTCAGACCGGGAGCGAATCCGTCGGTTTCGCCGCCGACGTGACGAGTGAAGAGCAAGTCCAGTCCCTTGTCGACGAAGCCGTTCACCGGTTCGGGCGGCTGGACGTCCTGATCAACAGCGCCGGCATCAATCTGCGTCACCCCATTGAGGAGTTCCCGCCCGACGAGTGGCAGCAGGTGATGGACCTCAACGTGAGGGGCACGTGGCTCTGCTGCCGGGCCGTCGCACCGCTCATGAAGCAGCAGCGGAATGGTTCGGTCATCAACGTTGGCTCGACGCTGAGCGCAGTCGGACTCGCCAACCGCTCAGCCTACTGCCCCTCCAAGCATGCCGTCATCGGGCTGACCAAGACGCTGGCGCTGGAGTGGGCGCCTTTCGGTGTCCGCTGCAACACTCTCTGTCCGGGGCCCTTTCTCACCGAGATGAACGTGCCGCTCCTCGGCGAGCCGGAGAAAGTGAAAGCAGTGGTCAGCCAGACTGCCCTGAACCGCTGGGGCGAACTGCCGGAGATCCGCGGTGCCGCGGTGTACCTGGCCAGCGACGCGTCGTCCTACATGACCGGTGCCTCGCTCTATGTGGATGGAGGGTGGACGGCGGGCTGATACCCTCGCCCCTCAGACTGCGCTGGCTGGCTGGTCGGGGCGTTGGGCAGGACGCCTGTGAAGGAACCGGTGGATTGCGCAAAGTCGAATGGGTACAATCCCCCGGTCTGAACGCACAATGAACGAAGGGATGAGCGCGACATGTCCGTTGCCAGAACAGCCGTAATCGGTGCCGGATTTATCGGCCCGGTCCATGTGGAGGCGCTTCGCCGCGCCGGTGTGGAGGTAGTCGGCGTGATGGGGGTGGACGAGAGCGAGTCGAGGGCTGCCGCCGCGTCGCAGGGCGTCGCCAGGTGGTACCACAACCTCGACGAGATCTGCGCGGACGCCGACGTGGATGCCGTTCACGTTGCCACCCCGAACAAGCTCCACTATGCGTTCTGCAAGCGGCTTCTCGAAGCCGGCAAGCACGTTCTCTGTGAGAAGCCGCTGGCGATGAACTCCGACGAGTCAGCGGAACTGGTCGAGAGCGCTGCGAAGAGCGGCCGCGCCGCGGGAGTCAACTACAACACCCGGTACTACCCCCTCAACCTCGAAGCGCGCGACCTCATCCAACGGGGCGACCTGGGCGACGTGTTCTCCGTCTGCGGCAGTTACGCGCAGGACTGGCTGTTGCATGACACCGACTACAACTGGCGAGTCCTGGCGGAGGAAGGTGGCGAGCTGCGTGCCATCGCCGACATCGGCACGCATTGGCTGGACTTGATCCGCCACCTCACCGGGCTCCAAGTCGAAGCGGTCTGCGCCGACCTGAAGACGGTCCATCCCGTGCGCCGGCGGCCGCTTGGCGAGGTGCAGACGTTCAAGGGCAAGGAGGAGCGGCAGACCGTCGAGACGGAGTCCATCGCGATTGCCACGGAGGACTACGGCGCGGTTCTGCTCCGCTTCAGAGGCGGCGCCCGGGGGACGCTCTGGTGCTCGCAAGTCACCGCCGGCCGGAAGAACTGCCTGCGCTACGAGATCGCCGGCTCCAAGTGCGCCCTGGAGTGGATCAGCGAACGCCCCAACGACCTGTGGATCGGCCACCGCGACAGCGCCAACGAAACGCTCATGCGCGATCCGGCGCTGCTTTCGACCGCCGCAGGCAAGTACGCCAACTTCCCCGGCGGCCACAACGAAGGCTTCCCCGATACCTTCAAGCAGTGCTTCCGCTCGTTCTACGACTACCTCGCGGCGGGTGACTTCGCAGCGCCGGCGACGTACCCCACCTTCGGCGACGGCCACCGCGAGATCATTCTCTGCGAAGCGATTCTGCGGAGCTATCGCGAGCGGAGGTGGGTGGAGGTGCAAGCCTGAACGCAGAGTCGCGGAGCCGCGGAGACGCAGAGAATCTGACGGTCCTTGCTCCGCAGCTTGAGGCTCCGCGTTCAGTTCGTTAGGAGGGCCGCCATGCACGAGAACGACATCAGCGGCATCATCGTGAACGCGGCGGTTGAGGTGCACCGAGCGCTGGGTGGGCCTGGCCTGCTTGAGGGCGTCTACGAGGAGGCACTGAGGTATGAGCTTGAGCTGCGCAAGCTGGGGATCAAGTCGCAGACGGCGGTGCCACTGAGCTACAAGGGCCGGGCGCTCAAGACGCCATTGCGTCTCGACATCCTCGTGGAGGGGAAGGGGGTGGTCGAAGTGAAGGCTGTCAAGGACCACCACCCAATCTTCGAGTCCCAGGTGCTGACCTACCTCCGGCTCCTCGACCTCAGGCTCGGGCTCGTCATCAACTTCGGCGTTCGGCGTGTCGCCATCGACGGCATCGCGCGCGTCGTCAACGGACTGGAGGAGTAGTTGACCCAGATCCACAACGAACAGACTTGCTCTGCCTGCCCTTCTCTGCCTCTCTGCGACTCCGCGACTCCGCGTTTCGGGAAGGACCTAACCGTGACCAACCACTACGAATACGAAGACATCGCCAAGATGATCGACCACTCATTGCTTCGCCCCAGCATGACCACCGACGACCTGGACCAGGGCTGCCAGGTGGCCCTTGACTACAACGTCGCCAGCGTGTGCATCATGCCCTACCGGCTCAAGCGGTGCGCTGAGTTGCTGAGCGGGAGCACGGTGAACGCGAGCACCACCATCGGCTTCCCCCACGGCGGGCACACCACGGCCGCCAAGGTGACGGAAGCGAGGCGGGCACTGACTGACGGCGGGCAGGAGCTGGACATGGTCGTCAACATCAGCCAGGTGCTCAGTGGCGACTGGGACTATGTTCGTGCCGACCTCAAGGCGGTCATCGACGTGACCCACGACGGTGGCCAGAAAGTGAAGGTGATCTTCGAGAACTGCTATCTGCAGGACGAGCACAAGATCCGCCTCTGCGAACTGTGCGGCGAGCTGGGCGCCGACTGGGTGAAGACCTCCACCGGCTACGGCACCGGCGGCGCCACGCACGAAGACCTGGAGCTTATGCGCCAGCACTCCCCCGCGCACGTCCAGGTGAAGGCGGCCGGTGGCGTCCGCACCCTCGACGCACTCCTCGAAGTGCGCGCCCTCGGTGTCACCCGCGTCGGTGCGAGTGCTACGGTAGTCATTCTGGACGAGTGCCGGAAGAGGCTGGGGCTTTGATCTGCCGGACTCCGGCTTGGGGTCCGAGGAGCAGACGCGAGCATGGCAAGGGTCATGCACGCCCCGGAGAGCGTTGCGCGGGCGGCTCTGCTGCTTCCGTAGTCTGAGGAGGCGCGTGGCTCGAGCTTGTTGGAGGCAGCGAATCGGGGCGCCCTTCCAATGGACCGCCGAACGGGCCGCGCCCACCACTCGTTGTCCAATACTCCCGGAGGGGGTTCCGGAAACCACTGAATCCAGTCTGCGGCCACGAAGGACCGCCGGAACTCGCCGGTACAGGAGACGCTCAAGTGCAAACCAGATATGTCAGACCACGGGGCTTCACGCTCATCGAGCTGTTGGTCGTGATCGCCATCATCGCCATTTTGGCGGCGATCCTCTTCCCGGTATTCGCCAAGGCACGGGAGAAGGCGCGCCAAGCAAGCGGCCAGGTTGTTGTCGCACACGTGGGACCAGTACGAGGTGTTGCCGAGGAATCACGCGGCGTACGGCCAGCCGCTGAGCTTTCTGCGGTGACCTCGTTGACCCTCTGACCGGCCGAACTCAGACAAACAGAAGGCCCCCGGCACAAGCCGGGGGCCTTCGTTCTGCGTGCCCGGCGCCGAAGCTACGCGATCGCGCTTGGCGTCGTAGCCGGCATGTTCCGCAGCGGCTCGATCTCCGCGATCTCCGCCTGACTGAAGCCGAGCAGTGCCAGCTTCTCGCGCTGGTAGTAGCGGTAGTTGTCGTATGAGACGTACTCGGGGCAACGGTGGTCAACCATCGGGATGAAGCCGCCCTCCTCAACCAACGGCGCCAGTCGCTTGAGTTCGGCCAGGATGTCTTCCTTCGTTCCTGCAAGCTCCTTCTTGGCGACGCCGCCGAAGAGGAGCACGTCTCTGTCGTGGCGCGCGCGGAGCTGCACCGGGTCGGAGCCGCCGTTGACCTCACAGGGGAACATGCCGTTCATCCCGCACTCGATCCAGAGCGGCAGCAGTTCGTTGACGTTGCCGTCGCAATCTGTGTAGATGACGTCGACTCCGTGTTGACGGAGAAGGCGCATGACCCGGGTCTGGTGGGGGATCACAAGCTCCCTGAAGTGCTTCGGGCCGATGACTGAGCCGGTGTTGAAGCAGATGTCCTCCCAGCCCGCGGCGAAGTCCACCTCAATCTCTTTGAGCGCTGGTTCCAGTTCGCAGAGGAACAGGTCGCACAGGTGGGCGACCATCTCCTCGACCAACCCGGGGTCGTCCGCGACCATGAAGGCCAGGTTTTCGAAGCCGACCCAGTTGCGGATGCAGCCGAGGTAGGAGCCGCAGCCGATGCAGATAGGCGCCTCGCTGTTCCGGTAGCGGTCTGCCAACGCCTTGTAGTCGTGCTGATGGCGTACCGGGTCCGCGGGGTCGAGGCGCTCCTTGAACTCCTCCCAGTCGTGGCGGGTCTCGATGGGGAACTTGAGGTAGTGGGGGATTGTGTGTTGGCCGTGCTTCTGGATCTCGGCGATCTCGCCGCTGGCCAGGCGCTTGGTGACGGTGCGCTCGGTCTCCTCGATGATTTCCTCCGCAAAGCCGGGGTGGAGGCTCAGGTGCACAGGCACGCCGGCAACCGGGTCGCGACCGAAGTAGCGCTCGATGGCGCCGTTGTCGTTGTACTGCTCCGGCAGTCCCTCTCTGTGGAAGCGCTGAATGGCCTCGTCCAAGAAGCCAAACTCCCAGTGAATGCCTCGGTCAACGCTCTGAAAGTGCATCAGGCGGCGAAAGCGTTCGCGGTGGGTGTAGGGGCGGTTGGGCATTGGGCGGTCTCCTTTGGGCGTCGGAAGAGCGATAGATCCTATTCGTCCTATGCGTCCTATGTCCTCTCGGAGCGCCCTCTCGACGGTCGTTGAGCGCGAAGGTAGAATGGCTGTCTGCCATGCCATCGACACCTCGAGAACGTGTCCTACAAGCCCTCGCGCACGAGCAACCCGACCGTGTTCCTTGCGACTTCTGGGCGGAGGACCTGACGTGGGAAGCCCTCTTCCGCTTCGCCGGCCATCGCGACACGGAACGGCTCCTGCGCGACTTCGCGGTCGACATCCGCGGCCTTGATGCCGTCTCACCGGCCGACACCTGCACCGACGGCGTGTACCAGAACTTCTGGGGCGAACGCCACCGACTCTTGGACACGCCACTGGGGCCGATGAAGAGCGCTTTGCCGGGCGCGCTCTCAGGCGCCACGACTCTGGCAGAACTCGAGGCATTCCCGTGGCCGAAGCCCGAGGACTTCGACTATTCGCTCCTGCCTAAACAGATCGAGCAGTGTGGCGAACACGCCCTCCGGTACGGGTTCTGCGACCTCTGGCAACGGCCGTCGCTGGTGCGCGGGCTGGAGAGCATGTATGTCGAGATGGCCGAACAGCCGGAGTGGGTCGACTTCCTCATCGGCAAGTTTGTGGACTTCTATGTCGAGGACTACACGCGCGCAGCCGAAGTGTCCAACGGGCGCTTTGACCTCTACCTCGTGATCAGCGACCTGGGTAGCCAGTCCGGGCCGCTGATCTCCCTGGGTATGTTCCGTCGCTTCGTAGCGCCGGCGCTGCAGACCATGTGCGACCTGATCCATAGCTTCGGCGCGAAGGCGATGTTCCACAGTTGCGGCAACATGGCGGCGTTCATCCCGGATCTGATTGCACTGGGCGTCGACGTGCTGGACCCGATCCAGCCGTGCGCGCCCGAGATGCAGCCTGCGCGCCTGTCGGCCGCGTTTGGCGATCGTCTCTGCTTCCATGGCGGGATCGATGTGCAACGTCTGCTACCCAGCGGAAGCCCGGCCGAAGTTCGGGAGGCTGTCGAGAGGGAATGCCGACTGCTGGGAGTCGGCGGCGGGTACATTCTCGGACCGGCACACCTGTTCCAGCCGGACACGCCGCCGGCCAACATCCAGGCGTTTTACGAAGCGAATCGGGTCTGTGGGGACCAGTAATGCCGAGGGCTGCGGGCGTCGTGGAGGGGAGTGCCTCCCTGCGTTGGTCTGCCGGGCGAGCGGCGTTGGTGGATGGGCTGGCAGCCCTGGCGGCGGCTGCGCTCTACCTCCGCCTGTGTGCTGCGCACACGCCGACGTATCTCTTCTACTGGGATAGCGCTCAGTACGGGCTGGCCGTCCTCCACTTCGACCCAGCCGCACATCGGCCGCAACCGCCGGGGTACCCGCTGTTCGTCCTGGTCTGTCGGCTGGCGACTTGGCTGAAGGGCGACGTAACTGCCGGAGTGTTGGCTGCGAGCGCCTTCGGCGGTCTCTGCACGGTGCTGCTCACCTTTCTGTTGCTGCGGACCCTTCTGGGGCGCTGGCAGGCGGTGGTTGGTGGTCTGCTGGTAGCGCTCTCGCCATTGCTCTGGTCTGAGGGGCAACTCCCGCTTCCGTACACGTGGGCGTCGGCGGGCGCCGCGGCGTCGGTTCTCTGCTCGCTGCGCGCAGCCTCGCGAAGGACGCTGTCGGCGGCTGTCGGGGCGGGGCTGGTGTGGGGCATGTGCACTGGGCTGCGGCCTGAGTTGGCCTGGCTGCTGTTGCCGGCCATGGTCGCAATCAGCTTCCTGAAGACGGGTGGTCTCGATATGGCCCTTCGGGGAAGAGAACCCGCTGCGCCCTCGAGACAGCGAGGTCTGCCACGCAGTCTTCTCGCCCTTGTCGTTGCGGCGGCGGCACTGGGCGTGGGCGCCGCTTGGGTCGCATACTGCGCCGCTTCGAGTGGCGGCTGGGCGATTTACGTCTCCGCGGCGGAAGACGTGGTCTCCAACGTGCGCACCCTCCCGGGCCGCGCGGCCGTAGGTACGCTTGAGCGGCAGCAGTCGAGTTTCCGGCTGGGATGGCTGCTGGCATTCGGGCTGGCGTGGCCCCTCGCAGGGGCGGCGTTGCTGTCGTCGCGTCGCCGCCAAGTGCTGGTGACCGCCCTCCCGTGGACACTCGTGCCGGCGGCCTTCTACGGGCTGGCCTACTGCGGCCGGCGCGGATATCTGTGCGTGCTGGTGCCCCCGATGGTGCTCCTGATGGTCGCCGGCGTGGACGGGCTGACACGAAGGCTGTCCGGCCGGACGCGCGCGCTGGCGGTCTGCTGCCTCACCTTGGTTGCCGCTCGCCTTCTCGTGACGTATGCCCACCTCAACGAATGCGCCCGCGAGACGGAACGCGCCGTCGCGCACGAACTGGCGGCAGCGCGATCTCTCGATCCACCGACAACGCTCTTGCTTGTATGGGGGGAGTACCGAGTCTTCAGCTTCCACCTGCCGGCGCACCGCGTCTGGTGGCTGGCTGGGCTTACTGCGCGCGACCGCCCTCCGCTTCGCGGACGAGTGTTTGGTAGTCATCTGCGCCGCGACACGTTCGGGGGCCGTTGGATCCCAATGCCGGCTTCGGCCTCGTCGGTGAGACTTCCCTCTGGAATACGACGCTTGGTCGCCTTCGACTCCCAGTACGCACGCACCCTTCGCGGTGCCACGATGACGCCAGCCGTGATCCAGGGCGTCCCGGTGTGGACGTTGGACGTGGGCACCGCCCGCCGACTGTGGGTGAGGCTGGGGGCGTGGGGACTTAAGTGACGGTGTGGGAGTGGTTCCGGTGTTTCGGCGATACCGACTACGGCCGGCGTGGAACTCACGTAGAGACGCCCGCAACTAATGCACAGACTGCCTGAGACATCGTGCTGCTGCAGCAGCACGCGATAGGCGGCAACCGGGCCGGCGACTCCGGCCTGACCCAAGGAGACCACCATGATCGGGCACAACAAATCCGGATCCACGTTCGGGGCCGCCGGCAGGGGAGTGGTCGGCGTAAGCGCACTGCTCTTTGCCATGTTCGTCACGGCCGCCATTGGCGAAGAAGGCGGGCCGTACCCTACGGGTATACCCAGCTACGCCAAGGCGGCCGTTGCGTTGCTGCCCGCGGCAGCCTCGTCGGGGAAGGAGCCTGCCGCCACGCAGTACAGAGCCGTGGAGGCGAACGTGGAGGGCAGCTTTCTGGTCTACCCGGCTGATGCCCCCGGTGACTACCTCACCCAGGAGATCGACGTTCCGGAGGAAGGGGCCTACGAACTCAACGTCTGGATGCCGAAGGGACCCAAGTGCGGCACGTTCGTGGTGCTGTTGGACGGGGAGCGCGTCGGCCCGGAGCACGATGGCTACGCCGTCGAAGCGCAGGGGCCGATGCCTGTTGAGCTTGGCGTGACGGCCTTGACCGCAGGCGCGCACCGGCTTCAGTTCCTGGTGACCGGCCGGAGCAAGGAATCGCGAGGGCACGAGTTGTGGATCGATTCGTACGTCGTGAGACCGAAGCCGACAGGCCGGTTCGTCACCCTCTGGGAAGTCGCGGGCCCGTTCGGGGGAGACGCGATGGCGGCGACGGCGCCGCCCGAGGCCGCCTTCTGGCGACAGGTGGCTGCCGACCGAGGCCGTCTTGACTTCGTCCGGTGGATGGGAGAGGCCGAGAACGCCGCGGCCTGGGCCCGGGCCGTCGTCAAGTCACCGACGGACCAGGACACGACGCTCTGGGTGGGCAGTGACGATGGGGTCGCGGTGTGGCTGAATGGCGAGAAGGTTCACGAGTACCTGAACGCCCGCCCGGCCTTGCCCGACCAGGACTTGGTGAAGGTTCACCTCAAGGAGGGCGACAACCAACTGCTGATTCGGGTGAACAACATAAGCATGGGGTGGGAGTTGCTGGTACGACCGCAGGACCCCAAGGGGGAGTTGGGCATCCCGGGCGGCGAACCGGAAGCCAAGCCTGCCGCCGAGGGATTCCCGGCGGTGCAACCGGACGGCAAGGTGACGCCGCCGGCTCCAGGCGAGGGGGAGAAGAAGCCGGAAGGCGAACGAAAGCCGCTGGACGGGCAGGAGTAGTGAGCCGGTGACGGACCCCGCTCGGCGAGGGTCTCCCGACCCCGCCGGGCCCCAGGGGCACCCCCCGACCGATAGGTCTCCCGGACCACTTGGAGACCTCCGGTCAGGCGTTTCGGGGCGCGCAAACGCGAAGCGTTTGAGGAGACCTACCCCGAGCGCGAACTCGAGAAGTCGGCACACAGAAAGCGCCGCCCAAAGCATACCCAGGCTTCGGGCGGCGCTTCGTTCCACGGCAAGGGGGGACGTTCGTGACAGGTCGGGCGCGCCGTTACAGCGGCTGTGCGGCTGTGTGGTTGTACTGCCACCAGTAGTCGCACTTCTTGTCCGCGTCGCGAATCCATTTCGCGTGTCCATCGAGGAAGGCGAAGTTGGCCCCGTCGTTGTGGCGCGGTGAGATGTACGCCTGGCTGGTCTTCCAGCAGTTCGGCGGCTTGTGCCGGTAGATGCCGTAGTGCCGGTCGGAGTGGCGCTGGCAGTAGCCGCCTTGGTTGCTGGCGGGATTGCGGTCGCGGCCATCCCACAGCCAGACGATGTCAGCGGGGTTGGGAACGGTCGCCACCAGGCGACCTGGCCACCCGCCGAGCTGTCGACAGCCGGCAGAGTACCCACCGTACCACGGCTGGTAGGTCTGACGGAACCATGCGTGGGTGGAGGGGTAGCTGGTGATGCAGAAGCCGGTGTAGTTCATGTAGCCGCCCTTGTAGGCGTGGCTCGCGCAGATGCCGGCCTCCCAGTTCTTGATGTAGGGCTGAACGCGGTGCATCCAGAACGGCCGCCCGGTGTACATTTCATCGTAGTCCTGGGCGTACATGAACTGGGACAGGCCGAGCTGCTTCGTATTGCTCAGACAACTCGTCTGACGCGCCTTCTCGCGCGCCTTGGCGAACACCGGGAACAGGATCGCTGCCAGGATCGCGATAATCGCGATGACCACCAGCAGTTCGATCAGTGTGAAGCCCCGCGCACGAGTGGTGGATTTCATGCCTGCGTTTCCTCCTTGGTGTGTCGCCCCGGGGTCTCGGATACCCCGAATGCCGGGGTCCCCATAGAACGTGGGGGGCGGAGGGCATACAACCAGCAGTCCCCCGGGTTTGGCCATAGCACGATTGCTCGCTGGTAGCGTGCTATGGGCCGAGATGCTGCACCTCCTTCGAAAACGTGTCGCCATGCGCCGGAAGATAGGCGGCAGCCGGTTGCTCCCGCGCCTCGTCGGCGGAGGATGACCGGCTGCCGCCTATCTTCCCGACGGCGTAGCGTGTTCTATCGTCGGGGTGCAGGTTGGGCTGCATGAGCGATCCCTCTGAACTACGGAAGATGACGAGGCAGGGAAAAAGTCCGTCACAGGCCGCTGCCGCGCTCCATGGCCTACCTGTTCGGCTCACCGCCTTGCTCTTCCTTCCCTCCCTGCCGCATGATTTCCTGCAGTTTCATCAGCTCCGCGAGGGTGAGGAGGCGGCAGTGAACCGAATCAAGGCGAGTGTGCTTCAAAGGCGGACGGCAGCGTTTCTGGCACGGAATCGTATCACAAGAACACTCAGGATGCAATGTCTCCGGCGTTGGCATGTTCGGCGGGGTCAGGAGACCCTTGCCGAGTACGGCTACGGAGTGTCTTCTCGCTGCCGAGTGAGTCACCCTATATCGAACGGACTTTGTGCCGACGGGCCTACGGAAGGGACCGAGGGGCGGCTCTCGGCGAACCAGCAAGTTGTTTGCACACACGCCTGTTTGCGCCGGCGGTGCGTCGCCCACGGGCTGACCCGGAGTACGCGGGGCGGCTGGCTGGCCGAGTAGACGTTGCGGAGTCGGAAAGACCACGCGGCGAGTCGTCCCCCGGGGCGAAACACCCTCCGTCCGGAGCCTGGAGAAGGAATTGTCAACAGCAGGTCAGTTCAGCAACCGAAGAGGACTGTACGAACCGCAGTATGAGCACGACGCCTGCGGGGTGGGATTTCTCGTCCACTTGAAGGGGCAGCGGTCGCACAAGCTGATTGAGGACGCCCTCACGGCTCTCAATAACCTCAATCACCGGGGCGCTTGCGGCTGCGAGGAGAACACCGGCGACGGTGCAGGAGTGCTCCTGCAGGTGCCTCACGAGTTCTATCTGGAGCAGTCGAAGTCGCTGGGCATCGACCTGCCCGGGCGAGCGGAGTATGGGGTCGGGACGGTGTTCCTGCCACCCGACTCGACCTCGGCAGCCCAAGCCAAGAGGCTCTTTGAGGCCCTCACGCTGGAGGAGGGACAGCGCTTCCTCGGCTGGCGGCAAGTGCCGACGAACAACGAAGGGTTGGGGGCGACAGCGCTGACCCAAGAACCTGGCATGGAGCAGGCGTTTGTGGGGTGGGGCGGCAGGATCGCCGATCCCGAGCAGTTCGAGCGCCGACTGTACGTGATCCGCAAGCGGTTCGAGCACGCCGTGGAAGCCTCGGAGATCAACGGGCGGGACGCGGTCCACCTGCCCAGCTTGTCGTGTCAGACCGTGGTCTACAAAGGCATGCTGACCCCGGAGCAGTTGAGCACGTATTTCCCCGACTTGCACGACGAGAGTCTGCGGAGCGCCCTGTGTCTGTTCCATTCGCGTTTCAGCACGAACACGCTTCCCAAGTGGAAGCTCGCCCATCCGTACCGATTGCTCGCCCACAACGGAGAGATCAACACGCTCCGAGGGAACATCAACTGGATGCGGGCTCGGGAGCACCTGATGGATTCCAGCGTCTTCGAGCCGGGAGATCTGGCGAAGATTCACCCGGTCCTCGAGGACGGCGTCAGCGATTCGGCGACGCTGGACAACGTGCTCGAGTTGCTGGTGAGAGCAGGCCGAAGTCCGGCGCACGCGATGATGATGCTGATCCCGGAGGCGTGGGAGCACCACGAGGGGATGTGCCACGGGAAGAAGAGCTTCTACCAGTTCCATTCCTGCGTGATGGAGCCTTGGGACGGCCCGGCTTCCATCGTCTTCACCGATGGGAAGACCATCGGCGCGACCCTCGACCGCAACGGCTTGCGCCCCTCCCGCTACTGGGTCACCAAGGATGATCTGGTAATCATGGCCTCCGAAGTCGGGGTGCTCGACATCCCGCCTGAGAACGTTGTGACGAAAGGCCGGCTGGAGCCTGGCCGCATGTTCCTGGTGGACATGCAGCAAGGGCGCATTGTGGACGATGAGGAGATCAAGCACAGCATCTCTGGCGCAAAGCCCTACAGCTCTTGGCTGAAGGAACACCAAGTGGCCTTGGCCGATCTCCCCCCCGCGCCGCCGCCGCCCGAGCCGGACCGGAAAACGCTCCTGACACGGCAAATGGCCTTCGGGTACTCCTTGGAGGACGAGAAGTACATTCTCCAGCCGATGGCGACGACTGGCATGTGGGCGATCGGCTCGATGGGAACCGACATTCCGTTGGCGGTATTGTCTGACCGGCCGCAGTTGCTCTACAACTACTTCAAGCAACTGTTCGCCCAGGTGACCAACCCGCCGCTCGACTGCATCCGCGAGGAACTCGTCACCTCGGTCCTGACCAATCTCGGCGCCGAAGGCAACCTGTTGGAACCGGGACCCGAGGTGGCGCACCGGGTCCGCCTGAACAGCTTCGTGCTGTCGAACCAGGACCTGGCCAATCTCAAGCAACTGGATGGGTGGCGCGGGTTCCGCTCAGCCACCTTGCCCATGCTGTTCCCTGCGGCCGAGGGTGCCGCCGGGTTGGGACGGGCCCTGGAGGGGCTCTTCGCGGCCGCGGACAGAGCCATCGAGGAGGGCGCCAACATCCTGATCCTCTCGGATCGGGGTCTGGATGGCAGAGACGCCCCGATGCCTTCGCTGCTCGCCTGCGCCGGCCTGCACAACCACTTGATCCGGCATGAGACCCGAACTCGCGTCGGGCTGGTTGTGGAGAGCGGCGACGCGCGGGAAGTGCACCATTTCTGCTTGCTTCTCGGGTACGGAGTGGGTGCGGTCAACCCGTGGGTTGCGTTCGAGAGTCTCGACGACATGATTCGCCGCGACGTGCTCGATGGCGGCTCCGAGGTCGGCGGCGCACCCCGGGAGGGCGAGGCTCCTGCCGAGCCGGCAAGCCGAGGGGGATTGGCTCGGCGGGAGCCTCGCCCTCCCGGTCACGACGAGGCGGTGAGGAACTACACCCAAGCGGTGTACAAGGGGGTCGTGAAGGTGATGGCCAAGATGGGTATCAGTACCATCCAGAGCTATCGCGGCGCGCAGATCTTTGAGGCGATCGGGCTCAACGAGGAGTTCGTCGACCGGTACTTCACCAACACCTCTTCACGCGTTGGTGGTCTCGGGATCGCCGAGATCGCGGCGGAAACGCTCGCCCACCACCGCCGGGCATACCCCCAGCGCCCGGTCGGTCCGCCGCTGCTGAAGTGGGGCGGACAGTTCCAATGGCGGCGCGATGGGGAGTACCATCTCCTCAACCCGGACACGATCTACAAGCTCCAATCGGCGACCCGGACCGGGAGCTACGAGCGCTTTAAGCAGTACACCCGCGCGGTGAACGATCAGAGCCAGCGGCTGTGCACCTTGCGCAGCCTGATGCAGTTCCGCTTTGACCAGCGAGAATCGGTGCCTCTCGACGAGGTCGAGCCGGTCGAGAGCATCGTCAAGCGGTTCTGTACGGGCGCCATGTCCTACGGCTCCATCAGCCTCGAAGCGCACCAGACGCTGGCCATCGCCATGAACCGGTTGGGCGGCTGGAGCAACACCGGTGAAGGCGGCGAGGACCCGGATCGGTTCTTGACGGACGCCAACGGGGACGACCGTCGCAGCCGCATCAAACAAGTGGCTTCCGGCCGATTTGGGGTCACCAGCGCCTATTTGGTCAGCGCCGACGAGCTACAGATCAAGATGGCCCAGGGCGCCAAGCCCGGCGAGGGTGGCGAACTCCCCGGTGGCAAGGTGTATCCGTGGATTGCCAAGGTCCGCCACACGACGCCGGGGGTTGGGCTAATCAGCCCGCCGCCGCACCACGACATCTACTCGATCGAAGACCTCGCCCAGTTGATCTACGACCTGAAGAGCGCCAACTCACAAGCGCGTCTTTCGGTGAAGTTGGTGGCGGAGGTCGGTGTCGGCACCGTGGCGGCGGGCGTCGCCAAAGCCCACGCCGACGTAGTTCTCATCAGCGGCCACGACGGCGGCACCGGGGCCAGCCCGATCACCTCGATCCAGTACGCCGGCATCCCCTGGGAATTGGGGCTGGCCGAGACCCAGCAGGTGCTCGTCCAGAACCGCCTGCGCGACCGGATCGTCGTCCAGACCGATGGGCAGCTCCGCACCGGGCGCGACCTCGTCATCGCCGCACTGCTGGGCGCGGAGGAGTACGGGTTCGCCACGTCGGCCCTGGTGGTCATGGGCTGTGTCATGATGCGTGTCTGCCAGAAAGACACCTGCCCCGTCGGGGTCGCCACGCAGAACCCGGAGCTGCGCAAGCGGTTCCGCGGCGACCCGGAGCACGTTGTCAACTACTTTAGGTTCCTGGCAGAGGAGGTCCGCGAGCTGCTGGCGCAGCTCGGCTTTCGGACCCTGGAGGAGTTGATCGGACGCAGTGACCTCCTGGACATGCAGCAGGCCCTGGACCACTACAAAGCCAAGGGACTGGACTATCGCCGAATCCTCTACTGCCCGGACCGGATCCCCGACGTTGCCGTTCGCAAGGTGCGGGAGCAGGACCACGGGCTGGCAGACGCTCTCGATCAGGAGCTGCTGCGTGACCCGCAGATCCGGGCGATCCTCGACACGCCGGTCGCCGTCCCCTGGTGCCCTGCCGTCCAGGATTTCGGCGGCAAGACGCCGGTAGCTCGCCTGTCCGGTCGCGGCATGCCGACAGCCGAAGTGGCGAGGCCGATTCGGAACGTGCATCGGGCCGTCGGCACAGTCATCGGCAGCGAGATCACCCGGCGCTACGGGCCTGCTGGACTGCCCACCGACACGCTGCGCCTCAAGTTCACCGGGTCGGCAGGGCAGAGCTTCGGGGCGTTCGTTCCCCGGGGGATGACGCTGTCCCTGGAAGGCGACGCCAACGACTACTTCGGCAAGGGACTCAGCGGCGGCAGGCTTACGGTGTACCCGCCGGGGCAGTCGCCGTTCGCGGCGGAGCGTAACATCGTCGTCGGCAATGTCGCCCTCTACGGGGCGACCTCCGGCCGGGCGTTTGTCCGCGGGGTCGCCGGCGAGCGGTTTTGCGTGCGCAATTCGGGCGCCCACGCGGTTGTGGAAGGCACCGGCGACCATGGCTGCGAGTACATGACCGGCGGCCTCGTCGTGGTGCTCGGCCGCACCGGCCGCAACTTCGCCGCCGGGATGAGTGGCGGGGTGGCCTATGTGCTCGACGCCGAGGGCGACTTCAAGGTGCGCTGCAACCGCGAGATGGTTGACTTGGAGCCGCTGATGGACCAGGAAGATCAGGACACAGTGCAGCGGCTGCTGCAAGCGCACCTCCTGCAGACGGGTAGCAGTGTTGCCTCGGCGCTTCTGGAGAACTGGGAGCAGACGCGCCAGGACTTTGTGAAGGTCATGCCGCGGGAGTACCGTCGAGCGTTGGAAGAAGCGAAGGAAGCCGCCAAGAAGGGCGAGAGTGAGGTCGTGACTGTCTGACATGGGCAAGCCAACCGGATTCCTCGAACATGAACGCGAAACGGCCAAGGCACGGCCGGCGCATGAGCGCGTCCGCGACTGGAAGGAGGTCTATTTCCGCCTGTCTGGCGCGAGGCTCCGCGAGCAGGGCGCGCGCTGCATGGACTGCGGGGTGCCCTTCTGCATGCAAGGCTGCCCGTTGGGCAATGTCATCCCCGACTGGAACGACCTGGTCTACAAGGACCGTTGGCGCGAAGCCATCGACCGACTGCACGCCACGAACAACTTCCCCGAGTTCACCGGCACGCTCTGCCCGGCGCCCTGCGAGTCCTCGTGCGTGGTGGCGGTCAACCAGCCGGCGAACTTCCTGCCGAGGCAGGAAGCGGTGACAATCAAGCAGCTCGAGCTGGCAGTCATTGAGCACGCCTGGCACCATGGCTGGGTGCCACCCGAACCACCCGCGAGGCTGACCGGCAAGAAGGTCGCAATTGTCGGCTCGGGCCCGTCGGGCCTTGCCTGCGCGCAGCAACTGGCACGGGCCGGTCACGAAGTCACGGTGCTTGAGCGGGCCCCCCGCGTGGGCGGCCTACTCCAGTACGGCATTCCCGAGTTCAAGCTCGAGAAGCAGCGACTGGACAGGCGCCTCGCCCAGATGGAAGCCGAGGGGGTCGTTTTCCGCCCGGGCGTGCATGTTGGGGTGGACTTCCCCGCGACGGAGTTGGGTGAGCAGTTCGACGCATTGGTCCTCGCCGGCGGCGCGACTGCAGCTCGTGACCTGCCGATCCCCGGGCGGGAACTGAAGGGCATCCATCAGGCGATGGAATACTTGCCGCTCGCGAACCGACTGGTATGGGGCGAGGCTGTGCCGGAAGGCGAACTCCTCTCGGCCGAGGGGAAGCAGGTCGTCGTCATCGGTGGCGGCGACACCGGCGCCGACTGCCTGGGCACTGCCCACCGCCAACGGGCTGCGAGCGTGACGCAGTTTGAGATTCTCCCGCGCCCGCCGGACGTTCGTTCGCCCGGGAACCCGTGGCCGCAGTGGGACAACATCTTCCGCGTCTCCAGCGCACATCAAGAGGGCGGCGAGCGGGAGTACGAGATCAGCACCCAGGAGTTCCTCGGCGACGAGGACGGCCACGTGAAGGCGCTGCATACGGTGCGCGTCGAGATGAAGCTCCAGGACGGCCGGATGGGCTTTGTCGAGGTGCCGGGGTCAGACCGGACCTACGAGGCGCAGTTAGTGCTCCTGGCCATGGGGTTCGTCGGCCCCGAGAAGGAAGGCATGTTGGCGCAGTTGGGTGTCGAGTTGGACGGCCGAGGCAACGTGAAGTCCGACGGAGACCGCATGACCAGCGTGCCGGGCCTATTCACCTGTGGCGACATGGCTCGCGGGCAGAGCCTGGTCGTGTGGGCCATCACCGAAGGCCGGCACTGTGCGCACGGCGTGGACAAGTACCTGATGGGCTCGACGGACTTGCCGGCCCCAATGGCGTTCGGGAACGATCAGCGGCCGTTCCCGTAGGACCGCGACTTCCGGCGCGGGCGGGTTGGTGCAATCTGCGCCGGTACACGCTCTTGGGGGGCGGCGAGAGGCTTGCGTACTGAGGCGTCCGTCATTCCTCAAGGGAGGTGACCTGTGGCGCCGTTCGGCAGTGCGGAAGGTAGGGGGAGGGGTCGCCGCGAATAGCGCCGACGATTCACCCACGGAGGACCATCCCACATGGCTGCAGTTCCCCCGTTCCGCCGTGCTCGCTCGCGAAGGCTGACGGCTTCCTTGGCGTATGTTCTGTCCACAGCAGTCTGGGCCTCTGCCCGCCCGACGCTGTCCGTCAGCGGCACCTGGCAGTTCCACCTCGACACCGCCACGGAGGCCAAGTGGGAGGCAGGTCCGGCGTCGGTTACCTTCGCGGACAGCATTGAGGTCCCCGGTTGCTGGGAGGTGCCGGGGTTTGGGAAGCCGACTGACCGGATGCGCCACCACGGAGTCGGCATTGGCTGGCACCGTCGCACCTTCATTCTGCCCGGCGACTGGCGCGGGCAGCGCGTCTGGCTGCGAGTGGGCGGCGCGCACCGGTCGGTGCGGGGCTGGGTTGATGGGCAGCTCGTCGGCGAGCATTGGGGGTATCCGACGGCGTGCAAGTGGGAGGTCACGAAGGCGCTAACTGCTGCCCGGGAGCACGTCGTCGTGCTGGCCGTCGATAGCCGCCGACACTGGGAGCGCGACTCGTTGACCGGCAGTTTCGACATGCTCGACTACATGGACGTCGACTGGGGCGGTCTCTTCGATGACGTGACGCTCGAGGCCACCGGCAACGCTTGGATTGACGACGCCTTCGTGGTGCCGGAGCCGGCTCGACACCGCGCCGTGGTGCGCCTGGAGCTTGGCGGCACGCCCGAGGCGGGGGCGTCGCTGCGCTACGAAGTGCGCCGCTGGTCCCCTGTCGAAGGCCCCCCTCCGATGCTGGTCCACGGCGAGGCGACCATTCGTGGCGCTGCGCCGACGCTGACGCTGAACCTCCCGCGCGCGCCGCTCTGGTCGCCCGACGCGCCGAACCTCTTGGCGTTGCGGCTACGGCTCTGCGCAGCGGACCAAGTGCTGGACCAGCAGACAGTGCGCTTCGGGCTGCGTCGACTGGAGGTGCGTGGCAACGACTTCTTCCTGAACGACCGCCGGTTCTTCCTGCGCGGCTACGGCGACGATTGCACTCTGCCGTTGGAAGTGGTTCCACCAGCCGACCGCGCCTACTGGCTGCACTACCTCGGTCTGCGCCGGGAGTTCGGCTTCAACGGCGTGCGGCACCACTCCATGATGCCGCCGGAGGCGTATCTGTCGGCAGCCGACGAAGTCGGCATGTTTGTGCAGCCGGAGTTGCCTATCGCCTATCGGCCGTTCTTCGACCGGTCGACGGACGCGGGCAAGGACCTGTACCGGCAAGTCTGGCGCGACTACCTCCGCCAGATGCGCAACCACCCCAGCGTGTTTGCCTGGTGCATGGGCAACGAGTTGTGGAACGGCTTCCCCCTGGGCGCCGAGTTGTACGGGGCAGCCAAGGAGCTGGACCCGACACGCCCGGTCATCGACGCCGACGGCATCCCGGCGACCGACCGGCCGACGCTGGACTACCTGAGTGTGCAGTTTGCCGAGAGCACCCTCCCGTGGGGCGCGAGTCGGGGGAAGTACAAGCTGGCCAAACCGGCCCCGAAGCCGGTGCTGGTCCATGAGATGAGCAACCTCTGCACGCTGCCAGACCCGGCCACTATCGACCGCTACACCGGCCCAGTCATCCCGTTCTGGCTGCAGACCATGCGCGATTGCCTAACTCAGCGCGGGTTTTCGTGGCGACTGCCGGACATGCTGGACGCCTCCAACCGCTTCCAGGCACGGCTGCTCCAACTGAACCTCGAGGCGACGCGACTCAGCCCCGAGATCGACGGCTACCACCAGTGGCTGTTCCGCGACTACTGGACACAGAGCTCCGGCTTCGTGGATCAGTTCGACGCACCGCGGAAGCTCACGCCCGACTTCGCCCGGCAGTTCAACGGCCCCGCTGTGCTGCTGCTCGACGCCGACCGGGTATCGTTCGCGGCGGGCGAGACGGTCCCGATCCGGCTGTTCGTGTCGGACTTCCGCGAGCAAGCCGGCACTGCCTGGAACAATGTGACCGTCAAGTGCGGGACCAAGGAGGCGTCTCTCACTCCACCCGCCAATCGCAGCGGCCCCGGGCTGCTTGGACCGTGGACCGGCGCCGCCGCCGCGCCGGACGTGAACGCGCCGACTCGTCTGCGCCTCACCGCGATGGCGGGTCAGGTGCGGAACGCCTGGCCCGTGTGGGTCTTCCCGCCGACGCCGACTGCGGTGACCGACGCCGACCGGAAGCTGATCCTCGGCCAGTTGTCGGAGACCGGACTGAAGGACTTGGAGCAGGGCGCGAGCAGGTTGCTGGTGAACGCCGAGGGCGTGTTCCCGACGCTCTCGACCACGTTCAAACCGTCGTGGTGGAAGGGCGGGAACGACACCGACCACAGCTACGGACACCTGCTGCTGCCGCATCCGGCTCTGGGCGCCTACCCCCTCCAAGGGTACGCCGACCTCGATTGGTACTCGCTGATGGCCGGCCGGCCGGTGGTCCTGTTGGACGACGTGCCGGGCCGGCCTGAGCCGATCATTTGGGATCTTGATGTGCCGTGGCTCATGCGGCGGAAGGCGTTCTTGTTCGAGGCGCGTGTCGGCGACGGGAAGCTGCTGGTGAGCACCCTCAACCTGTCCCGCGCCAACCGCTCCGCTGACCCAGCCGCCGCGTGGATCCTCCGGCAGTTACTGACGTACGTGGCCAGTCGAGACTTCCAGCCGGCCGCCCAACTGCCCGCGGACTGGCTCCGGCAACAGCTCCAGGGCGCGGACTTGCCCGACCCCGCGACCTTCGTGAACGGCTTCGCGCAGCTCGTCGAAGCGACTGAGCCGGGGCAGACCTGGCATTCCTACCGCGAGAACGACACCCCCAGCCTCGCCGTCCGCCAGACCGACGGGAAGCAGCGATTGGTCTGGGAGACCGCTGCCGTACCGACCAACTGGCCACACGACACGGTGACGTTCGTCTGGACAGGTGGCGTCGGCTGGCGGACCGAGCCGGAAGGCGGCCACTTCACCCTCGCCCTGGACGGGACGCCTCTTCTCGACTTCCCATTCACCCAGCAGACAACTCGCTGGAAGACTGAGGACGGCACCGGGCGCTTCAGCTACGTCGTCAAGCGCTTGCTCGGCCCCGACAGCTTCGGCGTGTTCTACCTGACCGTCCCGAGAGCCAGTGTCACCCCCGGCCGACCGTCGCAGGTTGCCGTGACCGCTACTGCTCAGGACTCGCACCGCTGGTTGGGGCTGAACCCGTACACGGACACGGTGGAGCATGAGGCGGGGTACTGAGGAAGCGCTCGGGTCGTCCGAGTCGCCGCGCCGGCACTCGGCTTCACCTCTGGCAGACCAGCATTAGCGACGACAATCTCGTAACCGGCAACCATTCTCGAGGCAATGCTAAGGCAGGGGTGAGACTCCTCGGCAAGGGGCGGTGAGTGCCAACAACATGGAGTGAGCAATGAGGCTACGAAACGGCTGGCTCAGGGCCGGCCTGAGTGTCGGTCTGACCGGCATCTTGTGGGCGCCCGCAGCCTCGCGAGCTGCCGATCCGGTTGAGGGGGGCAAGCTGTCTGAAGGGACGGGGCTGGCGTCCCGCTATCCGGGCGACGCCGGCATCGCTGACGATCCGGCCGTCCTGTTCTCCGAGGACTTCGAGTCGGGGGACTTGAAGAAGTGGGACGACCTCGACGGGAACAAGCCGCCGCAGGTGCGTCTGGTGAGCGACGGGGAGTTGGTGCACAGCGGCAAGATCGCGGCGCAACTGGAGGCGCCTCTGGGCAAGGGAGCTGGGGCCGATCTGACGAAGCTGTTTGCCAGCGGCCATGAGGTCCTGTTTGCCCGCTGGTACTGCCGGTTCGCCGAGGACTTCGATCAAGGCAACCTGATGCACTTCGTTGGTCTGGCCGGTCTGCGAGACCGTTGGCAGTTGGGGCGCTCTGGTGAGAAGCCCGACGGGACCGACTTCTTCAGCACCCAGCTCGAGCCGTGGCGCGACTGGGGCCGAAACCCCGCGCCGGACGCGTTGGGTTTCTACTCCTACTACCCCGACATGAGACCGGACCCGTCCGGGCCGTACGACGGCAATGCGTTCCGCCCCACGGACTCGCCCGTCCTCTTGCAGCGGGGACGCTGGTACTGCCTGGAGATGATGGTCAAGGCAAACGACCCCGACCGGGCTGACGGCGAGCCAGCGTTTTGGGTGGACGGCGCGCTGACGGGGCATTACACTGGGCTGCGCTGGCGCACGACGGATGCGCTCAAGCTGAACTGCCTCTGGATGCTGCTCTACATCCATGACAACTCACAGGTGAACCGGGTCTGGCTCGATGACGTCGTGGTAGGCAGCCAGTACGTGGGACCCATGGTGAGATGAACGGCATGTAGCGGGACCCGCTCCGCGCGCAGTAGGAGACAGGCGGAGCGATACCGCCTCGTTACTGACGACGGGAGAGTGAAGCCATGAAGATTAGCGTGTGCTGCTTGGTTGTAGTGTCCGTCTGCGTGAGGGTCCCGCTGGTTGGCAGCCTTTGCGAGGCTCAAGCGGCCGTCGCACTCCCGGCAGGAGTGCGAGCCGTCTGGGACCTCGGCAAAGCCTACCGCGAGACAACGCCTACGCGCGAGCGGATCTGCCTCAACGGCCTGTGGGAATGGCAGCCGACGGACCCGAAGAGCGAGGCGGTGCCGGAAGGCGACTGGGGGTACTTCAAGGTTCCGGGCTGCTGGCCGGGGATCACGGACTACATGCAGAAGGACTTCCAGACGGTGTACCCGAACCCGAGTTGGCAGACCGCGAAGCTCGGCGAAGTGGCAGCGGCCTGGTACCAGCGGGAGATCACGATCCCGGCCGACTGGACCGGGCGGCGACTCGCAGTGTCCGCCGAGTATGTGAACTCGTACGCGGCGGTCTATGTGGACGGGCGGAAGATTGGCGAGATTCCGTTTCCCGACGGCGAGGTGGACCTCACCGCAGCCTGCCCTCCCGGCAGCAAGCGCACGTTGAGCTTGCTGACTGTGGCGCTGCCGTTGAAGGGCGTGATGCTGTCGTACAACGACACCAACTCCGCCCGCGAGGTGAGGGGTGCGGTGGATCGGCGAGGCCTGTGCGGGGACGTCTTCCTCGTCAGCACGCCGGCAGGCGGGCGTCTCGGCGAGGTGACGGTGAACACGTCTGTCCGCAAGTGGGAGCTCACCCTCGGCGCCGGGATGACAGGGCTGGCACCGGCCGGCCGGTACTCGCTTCGCGCCGAAATCACGGACAACGGCCGGCGCGTGAAGGACTTCACGAGCAAGGCGTTCTCGGCGGCCGATGTGAAGGACGGCCGCTTCACCTTTACGGAGAAGTGGCAGCCCGACAAGCTGTGGGACATTCACACACCACAGAACCAGTACGACGTGGTCGTGTCGTTGATGGAGGCCGACGGCAAGGTGCTTGACACAGGCGCGCCGCACCGCTTCGGGTTCCGGGAGTTCTGGATCAACGGGCGCGACTTCTACCTCAACGGCACCCGCCTCTTCCTGTCCGCCGTCCCGCTGGACAACGCCCAGGTGGGCGCGGCGCCGTCGAGTTACGCGGGAGCGAAGGAGAGCTTGCTGCGGCTGAAGTCCTTCGGCATCAACTTCGTCTACACCCACAACTACGGGTGCGAACCGGGCGCCCACCTCAGCTTCGCGGAGATCCTGAGAGCAGCGGACGACGTGGGAATGCTGGTGGCCCTCTCGCAGCCGCACTTCAGCGCCTACGACTGGAAGGCGCCCGACGCTGACTCCAACAACGGCTACGCCCGCCATGCCGCGTTCTACGTGCGCGTCGCGCAGAACCACCCGGCCGTGGTGGCGTATTCCACCAGCCACAACGCCACCGGGTACAGTGAAGACATGAACCCGGACATGATCGACGGAATCCAGGATCCTCGCAACGAGTGGTCCCTGCGGAACACGCAACTCGCGCTGCGGGCGGAGGCAATCATCAGACGGCTGGATCCGAACCGCATTGTGTACCACCACTCGTCCGGGAACCTCAGCTCGATGCACACGGTGAACTTCTACCCCAATTTCGTGCCCCTCCAGGAACTGGACGACTGGTTCGAGCACTGGGCCACCGAGGGCGTCAAGCCGGTGTTCCTGGTCGAGTACGGCGCGCCGTTCGGTTGGGACTGGACGATGTACCGCGGTTGGTACAAGGGCGCCCGCACCTTTGGCAGCGCGGTGATTCCGTGGGACTACTGCCTCGCTGAATGGAACGCCCAGTTTCTCGGGGACTCGGCGTACCAACTCAGCGATCTGGAGAAGCGGAACCTGCGCTGGGAAGCAGAGCAGTACCGCACCGGGACCCTCTGGCATCGCTGGGACTACCCCACTCCCGTCGGCGAGCGCACACTGGACGAAATGCAGCCGGTGCAGGAGGCGTACACCACCGACAACTGGCGGGCCTTCCGCACGTGGGGGCTGTCGGCCAACTCGCCGTGGGAGCACCACCGCTTCTGGAAGCTCCGCGACGGCATCGACAAGACGCGGAAAGAGCTGAAGGTCGACTGGGACAACCTGCAACGCCCGGGCTTCAGTCCCGACTACCTCGACCAGCAATACGAGCGGATGGACCTGGCCTTCGAGCGCACCGACTGGATTCCGACGCCCACAGCCAAGTCGCTGACGCGCAACAACATGCCGCTGCTGAGCTACCTCGCCGGAAAGCCCGGCGCGTTCACCAGCAAGGACCACCTTTTCACGCCGGGCGAAACCGTCGAAAAGCAACTCATCGTGATCAACAACTCGCGCGAGACGATCACCTCGGACTGCGCGTGGTCGTTCGGACTGCCTCAGGCTGTCACCGGCTCCAAGGAGGTCGCGGTAGCGACAGGCGACCAAGCGCGCATTCCTCTCCGGGTCGACCTCCCCGCAGACCTCAAGCCCGGCACCTACGCACTCAACGCCACGTGCAAGTTCAGCACTGGCGAGACGCAGGAGGATGCGTTCACTGTCAATGTACTGGCACCGGCCAAACCCGAAATCCAGAGCCCCAAATCCGGAATCAGGCTGGCCTTGTTCGACCCGAAAGGCGAGACCGGCAAGCTGCTAACCGCCATGGGTGTTCGCTTCCAGCTTGTGGCGAGCGATGCTGACCTGTCCGGCTACGACGCGCTGCTCATCGGCAAGGCGGCGTTGACGGCGAACGGGGCCGCTCCCGACCTCGGCCGCGTTCGCGACGGGCTCAGAGTGCTGGTCTTCGAGCAGACGGCGGAGGGGCTGGAGAAGAGACTGGGATTCCGCATCGCGGAGTACGGCCTGCGCAACGTCTTCAGGCGCGTGCCCGATCACCGGGCGTTGGCCGGTCTGGACACCGAGGCCCTGCGCGACTGGCGTGGCGCGGCGACCCTCCTGCCGCCGCGGCTTGCGTATGAGCAGAGCGACACCTTCAGCGGCTCCCCCGTCGTGCGGTGGTGCGGGCTGGAAGCTCCGCGGCTCTGGCGCTGCGGCAACCGCGGCAATGTGGCGTCGGTGCTCCTCGAGAAGCCGGCGCGGGGCGACTTCCTGCCACTTCTGGATGGCGGCTTCGGCCTGCAGTACAGCCCGCTGCTGGAGTACCGCGAAGGCAAAGGCAAGGTGCTGTTCTGCCAGCTGGATGTGACCGGCCGCACCGAGGCGGATCCGGCGGCGACGCGGTTGGTGGGCAATCTGCTGTCGTACGTGGCCGACCTGTCCGACAAGTCTGACAGCAGACCCACCGCACAGCGCACAGTAGTCTACATCGGCGAGCCCGCCGGCAAGCGCCACCTCGATCGCGCAGGCATCAAGGCGGCTGCCTACGACGGCGGCGCCCTCTCCGCCGACCAAGTCCTTGTGGTGGGCCGTGGTGGCGGCCAAGCACTGAAGTCGCACAAGACCGACATCGCGAACTGGCTCAAGGCCGGCGGGCACGTGCTGTCCCTCGGACTCGGCGCCGACGAAGCGAACAGCTTCCTGCCCGCTGGGGTGACCACGACTGACCGCGAGCATATCGGTACGCAGTTTGGGCCGTTCGGTGTCGGTTCGGCGTTCGCCGGCGTGGGGCCGGCCGAGGTCCACAATCGCGACCCTCGCGAGCTGCCGCTGGTGACAGGTGGTGCCACGGCCCTCGGCGACGGTGTGCTGGCCCAAGCGGGGAACGTCGTCTTCTGTCAGGTCGCGCCCGCTAGCTTTGTGACGGCGCCGGAGGACACACCCGGGCTGTCCGCGAACGGGGACGACGCGGCGGAGGGGAAGCAGAGCGCGCTCGTGACCATGGGGACCGTACCGTGGGCACAGGTCGGGCAGAAGGTGGAAGCAGGGCATGCCGGCAAGACGTACACCTTTTCGGTGCTCGCCAAAGGCGTTGGCAGTCCGGTTACCGCCCGGCTTGAGGTCGAACGCGCCGGCCGGCCGTGGGACCGGGCGATTCGCGGCGAGGACTCTCAACTCCCGGCCGACAAGTGGACCGACTTGCACGTCACCTTCCAGGTCGAGGTCGACAAGCCCTATCCGGAAGGCTGGCAGGCCTACCTGAACGTGGGGCAACCCGACGTGCGGGTGAGAGCGGACCTCTTCCGACTTTACGAAGGGCAGTACGTCGCGGCGCGGCATATCGCAGGAGGCGCTGCCGTTCCTGTTGGTCGGAACCTGTTCGCCAACGCCAGCTTCGAGACGGGAACAGACCCGTGGTTCTTCAACGCGCGGGCCGAGCAGCAGAACCTGCGGAAGACCTACCGGCGGACCGCTTTCCTGCTGACCCGCCTGTTGGCCAACATGGGCGTGCGCGGAGAGACGCCGTTGCTGTCTCGGTTCGCGACGCCCGCGACTGGGACGCCCAAGGAGTCGGTGGTGAAGAACGGCGGCTTCGGGCTCGACGCAGACAACGACGGCATGCCCGATGGCTGGCAGTTCAGTTCTAACACGAAGCAGGCGACGTGCGCGATGGTGGAGGTCACCCCCGGGGCCGCCGAACGGTGCCTTCAGCTTGGCTGCCCGGCAGTCGGCGGGGGCGAGAAGCCTGGTCTCATGCTGTCGCAGCCGGACGTCCCCGTGGAGGAAGGCCAATGGTACGTGCAGTCCTTCAAGGCAAAGGCGGAGGAGCTGGGAGGCTCGCAGGTGCTCCTGGCGCTGCAGGACACCACAACCTGGCGAGCATTGATCGACTACCAACGCTTCGCTCCCACCGAAGCCTGGAAGGACTTCAGCTTCCTCGTGCGCGCCAATGGCACAGCCCCGTCGAAGACGCGCTTCCAGATCTGGCACGACAGGACCGGCACGCTCTGGCTGGCTGATCTCCGCATGGCGCCCTGCGACCCGCCGTCGGAAGGACGCTGGTCGTCCGGTCTGTACCTGGACAAGGTCCAGGACTGGGATGATCCGTACCGGTTTTTCCGGTGGTGAAACACAGGCGAGGGCGGAGGACCTCCCCCCCTACTCTCGATCCGGCCTCACCCAACTCCGTTCGTAGCTTTCTTTGGTTGTTGACGGACCGGCGGATCCAGTATACTGGGTCGGGGACACCTCTGACGGGGGTTGCGCCGTCGGGGAAGTCCGGAGCTGGCCGTGCGCCAGACGCCCAATGGGGAGACCCGCAAATGCCGGCCACAATGAGCAAAGAGCAAGCGCACCAACTGGTGGACAGCCTCCCAGGCGATTGCACTTGGGAGGACTTGATGCGTGAGATCTATGTCCGCCAGGCTGTCGAGGAGGGGCTGGCGGACAGCGATGCCGGCCGGACGCGAGATGTGAGCGAGGTCCGCCGGAAGTGCGGACTCGCAAAAGGAGAGTCCACTGGACGGAGTCGGCGCAGCAGCACCTCGAATCCACGACTACTTGGCGCGCAACTCTCCCACCTACGCAAAGCGCGTCGTCGATCGGCTGACGCGTCGGTCGGAGCAGAGTGCTGACTTTCCGCTTTCGGGTAGGAGGGTGCCCGAGTACGACCTCGACCGGATACGCGAGGTTATGGAGGGCCCTTACCGAATGATCTACCACCTCAAGCCAGACCAAGTGGAGGTGATCGCGGTGCTCCATGGGGCGCGAGATGCCCTGAACAGGCCGGCAGAGCCTACGCCCAACAGGCGCCCCCCTGAGGGAAGTGAACTCCCATGAAGCTCTTCATGCACTGGGACATGGAAGGAATCAGCGGGTTGTTTGCCCGCGAGCAGGCGTGGTTCTGGGAGGAGGGGGTGCGGCCGGAGGCGGAGGAAGAGGGCCGGCGGTTGCTGACTGCTGACGTCAACGCGGCCGTCGCTGCCGCCCTTAGGGCTGGAGCGGACGAGCTGATCGTGTGCGACACGCATTGCGGGGGCGGCAACCTGATTCTCGATCAGGTGCTGGCCGATCCGCGCGTCACGTACCTGGAGAAGTCGCGAGGGTACCAGGACGGCAGGCTGCGCTGGATGCCGGGGCTGGACCAGTCCGTGGACGGGTTCCTGCTGCCCGGACACCACGCGAAGGCGGGGACTGCAGGGGCGTTCCTGCCGCACACCTGGATGCTCGAGTGGGCGGACTTCCGGATCAACGGCCAGAGCGTCGGCGAGATGGGAATCGAGGCGTGCTTCGCCGGGCACTGGGACATTCCGGTGCTCTTCGTGCAGGGCGACGTGGCGGCGTGCCGCGAGGCGGAGCGGCAGTTCCCGGGCATCGCGACAGCGTCTGTGAAGCGCGCCGAGAGCTTCGATCTCTGTTCCGGTCCCTACCCCGAAGCCGCTCGCCGGCTGACGGCCCGGAAGGTGGCGGAGGCCGTCGCGAACCTTCGAGCTGACTCGGTTGCGCCCTACAAGCCGGCACTGCCGATGGCTGTTACCGTTCGGTTCCGCTCCGTTGAAAGTGCAGAGGCGGCAAGTCGGAAGCCTGGCGTGGAGCGGCTGGACGAGCTCACGGTCGCCGCCTCCGTCGAGCGTCAGTGCGACGTGGTCAGGTGGATCGTGGACACGGGCCTGTAGTCGTGGTGCCGCGAACAAGGTCAGGGGTGCGAGCGTCTCGGTCAAGACACTGACCAGAGGTGACGAATTTGAGCACATGTCGACGGATGCTGATCGTGACCCTCGTTGCAGTGCTGCCCGTCGCGGGTTGTGTCCCTCGGTGTCAGGGCCAGGGGGTGCCGACGACGAAGCTGGGCGCGGCGGAGTGGGCGGCGAAGATCCACGCCGGCTGGGTGGGGAAGGTCAGCGCCGGTTCCGGCGCGCTGCCCACGGAGAGGTGGACGAAGGAGCAGATTCGGGCGCAGTACGGAGAGTTGAGCACTCCGCCGCAGACGCCGACGGCCCGGGGGCCGCTGGATGACACGACGTTGGCGTTCCTGGGCTGGTGTGCGGTCCGGGAGCATGGAGCCAACGTCTCCTCGGCTGACATCGCCAAACAATGGGCAGACCACCTCGCCGAGGCTGACCTGAAGGGCGGCGGCTACGGGCAGGAGTTTCTCGAGGTGCTCAGCCGGCTACGCAAGGGTGAGCGGCCGCCCATTCACACGGGGTCGTCGCGTGACGAGTGGATTGCTGCGCAGATGCGGGCGGAGATCTGGGGCATGCTCGCCCCCGGTGAGCCGGAGCTGGCAGCGGAGCTTGCCCGGCGCGACGCCGTGATCTTCAATGTGGGGAATGGAGTCTACGCGGCGCAGTTCGTCGCCGTTCTGGCGGGCCAGCTCATGGTGGACCCACACCTTCCGAGAGCCGTGGACACCGCGCTGGGGCTGATCCCTGCCGATTCGGTGCTCGCCCGAGTGGTCGGCGACACGCTCCGGTGGCACGCCGGGTACCCCAAAGACTGGGAGGCGACCTGGCAGTCGTTCGTCGAGAAGTACCGGGACCGGTCGCTGGAGAAGGCGTTCGCGGCGTGGAGTCCCGGCTGGTTGGTCGAGACCAGCGGCTGGCCGGAGGCGGAAGTGTTGAGTGTGTACCGGGGCCGGAAGAGCGTGCTGCGGACGCACCCGTTCGGCGCTACTGAACCGGCGACGCTGACGACCGAGGTGAACGTGCCCCCGTCCGGTGGAACGCTCAAGGTGTCGGTGAACTGCAACGAGCTCCCGGCCAACGTGGACTGGTTGCTCCGAGTTCGCCTCGCGGAAACGGTGATAGAAGAGCCCATCCACTGGGTAGACGGGCAGCCGCGCTGGCAGGAGTTCTCGTTCGACCTGAAGCCGTGGGCGGGGAAGCGGCTGACCATTTCTCTGGAGAACGACGTGCTCGGCAAGTTCGCCTGGGAAGCTGGGTTCTGGACGAAGCCGGAGCTGGTCGACGGCGACGGCAAGCCGCTGCTCGGCAAGCCGCCCGCGGGCCGTGCGTGCCGCTACCCGGTGGACTTCGCGCCCAGAATTGTCCGCGAGACGTTCAGCGTGCTGGTCGGGCTGCTGTACGGCGAGGGCGACTTCCGCAGGTCCGTGAGCCTCACGACTATGTGCGGGTTCGACACCGACTGCAACGCCGGCACGGTTGGCTGCCTGCTGGGGCTGCGGAACGGACTCGACGCGATTCCTGGCGACTGGAAGGCGCCGCTTGCCGATACGTATGAGCTGCAAGTCTCCGGGTACCCACGCACCCGGAAGATCGCCGACTTGGCGCGGCGAATGGCGGAGACGGGGGCGGGTTTGGCGAGAGGGCATGCCCGTCCGACAGGTCAGACAAGTCAGCCACGTCAGACCGCCGCCCGGGCTTCTGTCACTACGGCGCCGGTGGTCGACCCGCCGGAGGGCTTCGGCGCGTCCGCCAAGGGCGGCGAAGGAGGCAGGACCATCGTGGTCACGACATTGGCCGACAGCGGGCCCGGTTCGCTGCGCGACGCACTGGGCGCGCAAGGGCCGCGAGTCGTCGTCTTCGCCGTAGAAGGCACCATTGCCCTGCAGAGCCGCCTCCGGTGCACCAACGGCAATATCACCATCGACGGCGCCACTGCGCCCGGCAAGGGGATCACACTCCTCAACCACGGCATTCAGTTCCGCGGCGACTGCGACGATATCATCGTCCGCAACCTCCGCATTCGCGTGACCACCGGAGGCGACCAGGGCGATTGCCTGCTGTTCTGGGGGACGCAGGGCGGCACTGTGGAGCGCGTGCTCGTGGATCACTGCTCGCTGATGTGGGCCACCGATGAGGTAGTCAACACGTGGGGTCAGGCCAGAGACATCACTGTTCAGTGGACTCTCATCGCAGAAGCCCAGCTCCCACATACCAAAGGCTGGCTGTCCGGGGTTGGGTCGGACCGCGTGACCATCCACCACTGCCTGTTCGCCCAGAACGGCGACCGCAACCCGAAGCTCGAAGGCGGCGTGTACGACGTGGTCAACAACGTCTTCTACAACTGGCAGGTGAACAACGCCGCGAAGCTCGAATCCGGCGCGCAGGTGAACCTCGTCAACAACTGGTTCCTGCCGGGACCGGACTCGGCACCGGCTGCCGGCTGCGTGTTCCCACAGGACCCGGAGAAAGGCACCAAGGTCTACCTGAGCGGCAACCTCGGCCCGTACTCGCCGACAGGCGCGGAGGACCAGTGGCCGAATGTCACCTGGTACGAGCAGCAAGGCGGCAAGTGGGTCCAGCGCCGCCCGGCTCCCGTGGCCTTCCGGGCCGACAAGCCGTTCGCAGCGGCCACCGTCACGACACAGCCCGCGAAAGAAGCCTACGAGGCTGTCCTCGCGCAGGCGGGAGCGAAGGCCCGAGACGACGATGACCTGCGGGTCCTGCAATCGGTTCGGGGCCGCACGGGACATGCCGGCCGGCAGAAGTGACGCGAGTCCTCAGCGGGCGGAGGGGCGGCCGCCGACTCACTCATACTCACTTGCGGCTCCTGGGGCGCCTTCGCGGGGTCTGAGGGCGTGTCGCCTGCGGGCGCTTGCGACGGGCAAGTGGTTTGCGCCCCTTGGCAGGGCCGCCGGCACGGCGTAGAATCCCCCAGGCAACTCCGCCGGCGCCCGCCCAAGTTTTTGTGGGCGCTGGGCGGCAGCCCGAATGACGCGCTCGGGCCACTCGAGCGCATCGGCCTGAACAGAGAAGGAGACACTAACTGTGCCACGAGGCATCGGCGGCAGCATCCAGCGGGTGATGCATTTCTTCATGCCGAAGGAAGAGGAGTTCTTCGGGCTCTTCGCCCAGATGAGCAATGAGGCGCACAAGGCGGCACTGTTGCTGCAGACGATGCTGCAGGAGTACCCCGGCGGCGAGGTCACTCCCGCTCAGATCGAGGAAGTGGAGCACGGCGCGGACAAGCTCCGACGCGAGTGCATCCATCGGCTCAACGAGACCTTCGTGACCCCAATCCTCTTTGATCGCACCGACATCCTGCAGTTGACCGACACGCTGGACGATGTGGTCGACTACACGAAGGCCGTCTCTGACCGGATGAACCTGTACGAGGTGGCCTCGGTTCCCCCGGCGGCGCACAAGCTGGCGGAGCTGCTGGTTGCAGCAACCGACGCTCTGCGGGAGGTCTGCGGGCGGTTGGAGCAGGTGAAGCCCGGAGAGATCGACTTCGTCCATCGGGTCAACGCGCTCGAGAACCAGGGCGACGATGTCCTCCGGCAGGGACTGGCCGACCTCTTCCACAGCGACGTCGGCCCCATCGAAGTTCTCAAGTGGAAGGAAATCTACGACTACCTCGAGGAAGCCCTGGACCAGTGCGAAAGCACCGCCAATGTGATCGAGGCGGCGCTGGTGAAGAACTCGTGACGGGGAAGGACGGGCAGGCTGCACATGGATAATCCCTGGGTGTGGGGAGTTGTGTTGCTCGGGCTGACGTTCGAGTTCGTCAACGGCTTCCACGATGCCGCCAATGCCATTGCCACCTCGGTGTTGACGCGGGCGCTGACCATCCGAAGTGCCGTGCTGATGTGCGCGGTGCTGAACTTCCTGGGGGCGCTCTCCAGCAAGGCCGTGGCCACAACAATCGGGAAGGGGATCGTCAGTCCACAGGAGGTGACCCACACGGTTGTGGCGTCGGCGTTGGTGGGCGCGATTGTCTGGGACGTGATCACTTGGCGACTCGGGTTGCCGACCAGCTCGACGCATGCCATCGTTGGCGGGATCATCGGTGCTTCCGCCGGCTACAAGGGCTGGAGCATCATACATCTGGCAGGGACCCAGAAGGTCTTCATTGGGCTGATCCTCTCGCCCCTTGTCGGCGTTCTGGGCGCCCTGGTACTCATGACGGTGTTCCTGTGGGTCTTCGGCAGGCAGCCTCCCTCGACAGTCAATCGCCGGTTCCGGCTCGTGCAGGTGGCGTCGGCGGGGCTGATGGCCTTTAGCCACGGCTCGAACGACGGCCAGAAGTCCATGGGAATCATCGCCATGGCGCTGGCCGCCGGCGCCGCCATGGTCCACAGTGGCGCTCTGGCCGGATTCGAGATCCCCACGTGGGTCATGGTCTCGTGCGCCTTGGCGATGGCACTTGGGAGCGGTGCCGGCGGCTGGCGAATCATCAAGACGTTGGGGCGCGGCGTGATGGAACTCCAGCCGATTCATGGCTGCGTGGCTGAGCTGACCGCTGCCACGATTATTCTCACGGCCTCGCACGTGGGCGCGCCGATCTCAACTACGCACACGATCTCCGCGACCATTATGGGAGTCGGCGTCTCGCGTCGCCTCAGCGCCGTGAAGTGGAAGGTCGTCGGCAACATCGTGTGGGCCTGGATTCTGACCATGCCGGCCTCAGCACTGGTCGCCTTCCTCTGTGTGAAGCTGCTGGTAGCGCTCGGGGAGTGAGGGCCTGGAACGCGGCGCAGAATCCGCGGCTGGCGCCTGCAGGTCGGAGTTTGTGATAGAATCGGTCCGGTCCTGGCAACAAGTACGAAAGAGGTATGCACCCAATGTCAAAGGTCCGAGTAGCCATCCTTGGTTGTGGCGGCATGGCCGGCGGTCATGCCAGACGGTTCGCGCAGATGCCCGACGTCGAGATCGTGGCTCTGGGGGATGTCACGGAAGCGCAGGTCGAGGCATTCATCGAGAGGAACCTGGCGGACTATCAGCCCAAGCCGCCCATCTTCACCGATGCCGCGAAGATGTACGCGGAGACGAAGCCCGACGGAGTCGTCATCGTGACGCCCCACACGCTCCACTACGAGCAGGGGAAGCAGGCGCTGGAAGCGGGCTGCCATGTGCTCATGGAGAAGCCCATGGTGACCAGCTCAGACGACGCTCACGCGCTGAAGGCGCTGGTCGAGGAGACGGGCAAGGTCTTCATCGTCGGCTACAACACGCCGTGCACACCGGCGCTGCAGTACCTGCGCAAACTGATTCGTGAGAACGCCCTGGGCAAGCTCGAAGTCGTGACCGGCTGGATCTCTCAAGACTGGAAACGCGGCACCACCGGCAAGTGGCGGCAGGACCCGGCGCTGTCCGGCGGCGGGCAGATGTACGACAGCGGCGCGCACCTGTTCAACAGCTTGGTGTGGACGGTCGAGCAGTCGGTGAGCGAAGTACACGCCTTCATCGACAACTGCGGCACGCCGGTGGACATCAACGGCACGGCCAACATTCGCTTCGCCAACGGCGTCCTGGCCACCATCCTGATCTCCGGCAACTGCCCGGCCGCAAGCGGCTCCATGACCTACTGCTTCGAGGACGGCCGCGTTGACGTGGACGGCTGGGGCGGCGCCTGGATCAAGGTCTTCAAGCGCGGTGAAGGCGAACTGACGGACCTGCCTTTGGGCACCGAACGGCCGCTTCCGGCCGACAACTTCATCGACGCAATCCTCGGCCGCGCCGAACCCCTGACCAGCCCGCTCAACGGCGTGATCCAGAGCGAGTTGATGGACGCCATCTACGAGTCCGGGAGGACCGGACAGGTGGCGAGGGTCAAGCAGCGTTCGTGACCTGAGAATCGCTATCGGCAGACTGGCATGGAGCGGCTGTCGGCCTCGGCTGGCAGCCGCTCTGCTGTTCTGTGGGGACGACAGGTTGCGAGTGTCCGCAAGGAGGCGGGGTGCGGGCGATCGCGACCGTCCCGGCACAGAGGCGGCGAACTCGCTCTGCGTGGGGAAGTAGTGTACGATAGAAGGAGGCTGAAACGAGGTGAGCAACATGGCTGAAGCAATGGTCAGCGCCCCAGACATCGAGATCCCCGTCTCCTTCGACGTGTTGGTCGGCGAGGTGGTGCCCAAGCTGGGGCCGGAGCGGCTTCACGCTTTGCAGCAGGCGATCGCCGTCGCTCTGCGCGCGCACCATCCGGCCCAGTCCGCCGCAGCCGACCAACGCGAGTCCGAACGCCAAGCCGCCATCGCTCGGTCTCGGGAGTCGCGGCGGCAATCCCTCGGAGCGCAGGAAGAAACCAGCCGCCTGTTCGACGAACTTATGAAGAAGTGGGGCATTGACGAGGTGGAGCCGGTGGGACCGGAGCGGCTCAAGGAACTCATGTTAGAGGATGGTATCCGCCCAGAGGACAACATCGCCAGTCGTGAGATCATCGCCATGCGTGAGGAGTAGGGATTGTGGTCTTCTTGCTGTGGGACGCAAGTGCGTTGGTGAAGCGCTACATTGTGGAGCAAGGGAGCGCGGTAGTTGACCACACCTTTGCGGGGGACGGAGAAGGCAGATCGTCGTCGCTCTACCAGAGCATCGGCGAGATCATCTCTGTTCTCGTCCGACGGAAGAATGCTGGCGACCTCATCCCTGCGAGGTTTGCACAAGCAATGGGGGACTTGCGAGTCGATCTGATCCAAGCAGTCGAGTTTGAGAAACTCGAAGCCACCCGCGCCCAGATCGTTGCCTCCTGGGATCTTGTTGAGACGCACTCCATCAACTCTACCGACGCCATTGTCTTGCAGGTCGCCCTGGACCGCGCGAACGAACTGCGGGCGGGCGGGAGTTCGCTCGTCCTCGTTGCCTCTGACGAACGCCTGCTCCGAGCCGCAGGGGACGAGGGACTGCCAGCATTCAACCCGGAGACCGACTCCCAGGCCGACTTGGAGGCGCTCCTCTAACGCCGCGCGACACGAATCGAGGAATGCTCCCATGACCCGCAAGCTCGCCTCCGTCCAGCAGATCCTATCCGTCCAGCCCATCGAAGGCGCCGACCGCATTGAGCTGGTGAAGGTGTTAGGCTGGCAGTGCGTGGCGAAGAGGGGCGAGTTCCAGCCGGGCGACCCGTGCGTGTACTTCGAGATCGACTCGGTGCTGCCAGAGCGGTCCGAGTTCGAGTTCCTGCGCGAGCGCAAGTTCCGCGTCAAGACGGCGAAGTTCCGCGGCGCCCTGTCCCAAGGGCTGGCGATGCCGCTCGCGACCATGGGCGTGTCGGGCGCGGTGGGGGACGACGTCACCGAAGCCCTCGGCGTGCACAAGTATGAGCCGCCGCCGAGCTGGCGGCAGGAGGGCCGCATCGGTCTCTTCCCCGGCTTTCTCCGCAAAACCGACGAGATTCGCCTCCAGTCAGTCCCCGAGGTGCTGGACGAGTTCCGGGGGCTGTCCTGCTACGTCACCACCAAGTGCGACGGGACCTCGTTCTCCTACGCGAACTGGGAAGGAGAGGTCCACGTCTGCTCGCGCAATAGCCGGTACGGCGAAGGAAACAACATCTACTGGGACGCCTACCAGAAGCACCGCGAAGCGCTGGAACGCGTGCCGGCCGGACTCGCGGTGCAGGCGGAGACTTGCGGACCCAGCATCCAGAGGAACCGGCTCGGCCTGCACGAGCTGACGCTACTCGTGTTCGACGTGTACGACATCCGGAAGGGTGAGTACCTCGACGGGCCGGCGATGTTCGCGGTCTGCAACGAGTGCGGCCTGCAAACCGTGCCGGTTCTGGACGCCGACTGGCACGTGCCGGCCGACTTCACCGTTGACGACATGCTCGAGATGGCAAAGGGTGCGTACGCGTCCGGGTACCCGCGAGAAGGAATCGTGCTGCGGCCGAACGCCACCACGTACAGCCCGACGCTGCTAGACCGGCTGTCGGTGAAGGCGATCAACAACGACTATCTGCTGAAGGAGTAGAGCCCCGCATTGCCTCTCTCGCCGCCTTTCGCACTGCTGTTGCTCCTCGTCGGTCTTCGTGGCGCGTACGGGACCGGCGCGTTGTTTGAGGATCCCGGGTTCGACGCAGTGGGCGACCACGGTCTGGGCAAGTGGCAGGTTCGCTACGCCCTCAAGGCCAGTGAGCCCACTTCGCGCCCTCGCTGGAAGGTAGTGCCGCGGGTCGACAAGGACCCGGCACGCGGCAAGTACCTGAGCGTTGAGGAGTCCGCGCCGGCGGCCGGGACGGTATTCATCGGGCAGCGAGTGCGCCTGCCCAACGAGCTTCCACTTCTGGAGTTGGCAGTCGATTTCCAGACCTACTGCGCCACGCCTGGGCGAAGCGGCGGCGTGGCCATTGCCATCTTCTCGGTGGAGACCTGGGACGCGCTCTCCACCGATCCAGAGAAGGCGGCGGCGCCCGAAGAGGCGCTCTTCAGGCACATCATCCATCCGAACGGGGAGAAGGTGACCGAGTGGCATCGAGGGCGCGTCCCACTGGGCGAGCTGCAACGTGGCTTGGCGCCGCTCGCAGGCAGAGAGGTCGTCGTCGCCCTCGACTGGAACACCTGGCACCCGATCGCCAACGAGTGGGCGCGGTTCGACAGCTTCTACCTGGGAGAGCCTCGACCGAGCGTGGAGGCGGCCGCCTGGCCGCGCTGGGCGTACACGGGCGAGCCGCTGCGTCTGACGGCAGTCGCCACCGGGCGGGGGGAGTGCCGCGTCGACCTGGAGTACCGACCTGCAGGGGAGGCAGAGTGGCAGTCGGCGCCGATGCGGCTGGAGAAGGACGGCCGGTTTGCGGCGACGCTGCCCGGCGAGGCTGTGCGCAGGCCGCTCCAGGTTCGCGCCGTCCTGAAGCAGCCTGACACCCGCGAAATCGCGACGCCCACTGCGGAGATCCGGATGACCCAACGCCCCGAGCACCCCTGTCTCTTCTACAACACCGCTGAGCTGAACCGGATGCGAGAGAAGATCCGCGAAGTCGACTGGGCGCGGGCAACGTTCGACAGCCTGAAGGCACGGGCCGACGCCTGGGTCGACCGGACGGATGAGCCGCCGGCTGAGCCCGGCGGCTGGTCGCACAACTACTCCTGTCCCGAGGATGGCGCCCGGCTGGAGTTTCGGCAGGACCAACCCCACAAGCATCTCTGCCCGACCTGCAGTGAGGAATGGGAAGGCGAGAAGTACGACGCAGTGTGGCGCGCCAACATCCATGGGCAGTTTGGCGGCGCGGCGCGGGACCTGGCACTCACCTACCAGCTCACCGGCGAATCGCGCTACGGCCGTGCGGCGGCCCGTCTCCTCCTGTGGTACGCTGACCGCTACGCGGATTTCCCCTTGGGCAGCGGCCCCGCCGGGAAGGGCAGGGTGATGTCGCAATCCCTGTCCGAGTGCACGTGGCTCCTCGGTATGTTCAACGCGGCCGACCTGGCGTACCCGGTGCTGACCGACGCCGAACGGAGACACCTGGAGCAGGACCTCATTCGCGCCGGTGCCGAACACACCAGCCACTACACCTTCGGCATCCACAACATCCAGTGCTGGCACAACGCCTGCCTGGCCTGTGCCGGCTACTTCCTCGGGGACCCCGACATGGTCCGGCGCGCCCGCGAAGGGAAGCTCGGCTTCGACGCGCAGGTCGACCAGGGCATCCTCGAAGACGGCATGTGGTACGAGCGGTCGATGGGGTACCACGACTACACGCTGAGTGCGCTCGTCGCCCATTGCGAAGCGGCCCGGCACGCGGGCGAGAAGCTCCACGAAGTCGGGCGCATTCGGAGGATGTTCACCTTCCCGCTGAGGCTGGCACAGCCCAATCTGGTGCTACCGTCCCTCAACGACCAAGGCTATACTCGCGGCCGGATTGGCCCCGAGCCGCTGGAACGAGCCGTTGCCTGGTACGGCGACGCAGAGGCGACCCGGGCGCTGCGGATGCTCTATGACACCGGCGCAAAGCGCGGTGGATTGGTCGCGCTGCAGTACGGCGAGGCGCTGCCTGACGTGGGCGAGTACCAGCCGCCCGGTAGCACGGACCTTCCCGGTGCGGGTTTGGTCGTTCTTCGTCAGGGCAAAGGAGGCGACACCACGTGCGCCATGCTCGAGTACGGCGAGCACGGCGGCGGGCACGGTCACCCCGACAAGCTGCAGCTCCTCTTGTGCGGACTGGGGCAGACCCTCTGTCCCGACCCGGGCACCGCAGGCTACGGCAGCCCGCTGCACGGCAAGTGGTTCAAGACCACAGCGGCGCACAACACGGTCACGGTCGGCATGACCTCCCAGAAACCGACCTCGGGGAAGCTGTTGGCGTTCGTAGTCGATGACCGCTACGCTGCGGCGACGGCGGAGTCGACCGGCGCCTACGACGGCTACCGAATGGTGCGGCGGCTTCTCCTATCGGGCAACTTCCTGGTGGACGTTCTGGACGTCCAAGGCGAGAAGCCGGACACGCTCGACTGGTTCCTGCGCGCGGTGGGTAGAGGCGAAGTTGGTCTGCCGCTCGTGCCCGTCACTGAGAAGGCGCCGAACGCCACCTACGCCTACCTTGCCGAACTCCGCGGCGCCGAGACCCCCGACCAGTGGACCGCGAGTTGGGAAGTGGATGACGGAGGGCGCCGGCTGCTGGTAACGATGGACGGCGCTGCGGGAACGCAAGTCGTGCACTGCCTCGCGCCGGGTGTTCCCGGGGAACCGAAGTGGTCCACACTGCGGGTCAGGCGAAGGGTGGCAACGACGCAGTTCGCTGCCGTCTATCAGATGCTGCCAAGGGGCGGGCTGCCGGCAAGCATCAGCTTCGACGGGAAGGCGATCCGCGTGGGCGATTCTCTCGTGGTGCTTGGGGAGACCCCGGAAGCACCACTCAGCCTGAAGTAGGGCGTCAGGGACGGGAGTGCTGTCGGTTTGCTCACGCCCTCGGCACGCAGGTCGTGGGGTGCCTCACGCCTTCGGACCCAACCCCGCAATGCACTGATCCTCGCGGACAACCTTCCGCGGGCCGCCGTCGAGCGATGTGGACCAGTCCTGGGGCGTGGCGACGCTGTCGAACCGGTCGAGGATACCAAGGGATTTCGCGCGGTCGTAGATGAGTTGCCAGGCGCAATCGAGCCCCTCTCTGACCTCGCACTCGCCGTTGCGCGAGCCGCCGCACGGGCCGTTCATCAGGCGCTTGGCGCAGCGGGTGAGTGGGCAGATGCCGGCGAACTCGCCGAGGCGGCAGGCGCCGCAGCCCATGCACTTCTCGGTCCAGACGCCCTGGGATTCGAGGATGCCGATGAACTGCGTGTTGAGACCCGGGTAGACCGCCGTCTTCGGGAACCGCTCGGCGAGGGTCTGAACGCCAGCGCCGCAGCCGAAAGAGCAGACGGCGTCGTAGTCGCCGACGCGCGGAGCAACCAGGTCGATGAAGGCGTCTTCGCACTGGCGCTCGATGGTGCACTCGTCCACGACCACGCTCCCGCGGCCGATGAGCTTCAACGACATGCGCAAGGCTGAGCCAAGGATGCCGACCTCGCGCTCGCCGCCGGCCAGGCAGACCGTGACGCACGTGCCGCAGCCGACCAGCAACACACGCTCGTGGTCTTTGATCATGTCCCGGATTTCGGGGACCTTCTTGCGGTCGGCGACGATCATTGTGCGTCTCCTGATGGCGGCTTAGTACTACAACCGTACTTAGCTCGGGGCAGGTCTCCGACCGCCCCGAAACGCTTGACCGGAAGGTCTCAAAGGGCTGCGAATCCACGGGATTCGAGGAGACCTGTCGGTCCGGGGAGCGGC
>Ga0210016_1000100_pt1 | contig 61306 bp, 68 predicted proteins | sample CryGeyCG2014_300_FD_185454 | JGI IMG/M metagenome (GOLD analysis project Ga0210016, IMG submission 185454) | Groundwater microbial communities from aquifer - Crystal Geyser CG02_land_8/20/14_3.00 (SPAdes) (version 2) | ecosystem: Environmental > Aquatic > Deep subsurface > Groundwater | place...
TTTTATCAATCGTAGCCTCGTTTGACGCTTGGGCAATAGACAGACTTAAATCATTAAAAACATTATCAAGCACTTTCTCGTAGATTTCCGCTTTGCCGGTAAAATGATAATAAAGCGCCGCTTTGGTTATATTTAGTTTTTTAGCAATATCATTCATAGAAACGCCAAGGTAGCTAAATTCGGAGAATAGGCGACGCGCCGTGTCGGTAATATATTTTTTAGTGTCTTGAATGACATCTTCGGGTTGTTTGGCAATTGTTTTCATATTTTTAATTATTTATTTAATCTTACTTACCACTCAGTAAGTATATCAAAAAGGATAAATGTTTGTCAAGCAAATAAATTTACAAAAACAATAAAGTCTGCTAAACTTGTAATTAAGATATGCGTGTTTTTTATAAATTTTACTAACCGCCAATTTTGGGCGACGCGCCAGTTTCACTGGCACAAAATTCGGCGGTGGCGGAAAAAGAAGTGGCGAAAGCGAGGGCGGGCAAAAGCTTGTCCCGTGCCACGACACGGGATTCCTCCCCCCCAACCCTCTTCCTTTTTGCCCGCCCGAGCGTTCAGTTTTGGTTCTGTCGCGCGAAGCGCGGCAATCAATCGGAGTTTCGTTCAAAATGAGTTCTGACTTTTTCCAACAAACACCAAAATCTGATTTTTATTATAAAGAAAAAACTGTAAATATTTTTTAGTTGCGTTTGCTGAAAATAAGTTCCGATTTAAAAAAAATCGTTCTTAAAAAATTATAAGAACGAAGTTGATTGAGTAATTGTTAGTAACTCTAATATTTATGATAGGGTGCTTTTATTTCGCAAATAATTTTGAAAGTTAGAAATTGTTCTTGATAATCAACCTTGATTAACTCCACTTTATACCACCGTTTTGGGCTGTTTGGCGAACTTTCAACGAATACAAGATAGTGGAAAAAACCTTCATATATTGATTCTGGGATAAGACTTTGTGGCACAAACCCGGCGCAAATATTTCGTTTTTTAGTCATAACTGTTACAACGATTCCGCTTCTTTTGATAGATTTTTGAGCTTTGGCTTGATAATGCTCACCAATTGTAAAAGTTTGTCGAAAATCTCTAGCATCAATTAACTTTTGTTGGTGTCTCCTAGGCTTGTGAACCGTATCTTGCCTTGGCGTTTTATCACCAATTGGCACCAGATCCGTTGCCGGCATTATTATTTCCTCCTTTTCCTACTTTTCAACGATAGGCAATACATTCAAATACATCATTATTATAACAAAAAATAATAAATTATCAAGGCGTCGTCATTGTTTTTTACGCATTAATTTGATATTGTAAAATTATGAAAAATGAATATACCAACGAAGGCGTCCATCAATTGCAAAATATTAATGAACTAATCCAATCAGCAATCCAAGCGCTTAATAAAATTCCTGCCGAAGGAACACAAAATTATGGAACAAAACAGGAAATTGATGATGTGGAAAAAAACGCGCTGACAGAAGCTCTGCCATATCTAAAACAATTAACTATAGCTTTCCCAACAGATATGAACTTAGCCAACCTCTTTGGTCGCACAGAACAATACATTAAAGAATTTAGCATACAAGGATATGCAAATTTTACTGCTCACTCCAATGAAACGATCAGATATTTGTTACAATTAAAAAACGACCGCCATAATCAAGTATAATTATGTCAAAAACAAAAAAGCTCATTTTCAAAAGAAAGATTATTGAAGTAAAAAATTTATGCAAGCAATATAAAAATTTAATTGCGGTTAATAAAATTTCCTTTTATGTAGAAAAGAATACGGTTTTTGGCATATTGGGTGAAAATGGAGCTGGAAAAACAACTACGCTCGAAATGATTGAAGGGCTCAGAAAACCCAATAGCGGAAGCATTAAAATTTTTGGTTATAACGCGCTTAATGATTCTAGTAAAATCAAGGAAAAAATTGGCGTCCAACTGCAATCAAGCGCTTATTATAAATTTTTAACACTAAGGGAAATTTTATTATTATTTGGCAGTTTCTATCAAACATATAAGGATCCGATTAAGCTTTTGCAAATGGTTGGTTTAGAAAATAAAGCCAACACATTCATTGAAAAACTTTCTGGCGGACAAAAACAAAGATTTTCCATTGTCGCAAGTTTAGTCAACAATCCCGAGCTAGTTTTTCTTGACGAACCGACAACCGGACTTGACCCGCTCGCCCGTCGCAATCTATGGAAACTGATTACTGAAATTAACAATCAAGGCAAGACGATTGTGCTCACTACGCATTATTTAGAAGAAGCTGAAACACTTTGCGACCGTATTGCGATTATGGATAAAGGGAGTATTATCGCCATCAACGAAACTCATAAGTTAATCGAAAAAGCGGAAAATCCTTTTAAAGTTAAATTTTTAGTGAAAAAAATCAGTCGAGTAGCATTTTCAAAATTAGTCAAACTGGGCGAGATGCAAAATATTGTTTCCAAGCAAACAGAATTTGAATTAAAATGTCAAAATCAAGATAAATTAAATCAGGCATTAAAAATTATTAACTTATTGAGTCCATTGCAATTATCAGTATCGCGCGCCACGCTAGAAGATGTATTTATTCAGATGACAGGCAAAACAATTGAAAATAATGGAGAAAGCGAAAAAGCAAATGATTAAATTATTTTTTGCTAATATAAAAATGATGGCGCGAAACAAGCAAGCGCTTTTTTGGAGCTTTATGTTTCCATTGATGTTTACAGTAATTTTTGGTTTTTTCTTTAGTGGAGATAAAACAAACGTTGGCAAAGTGGCAATTCTTAATAACTCACAAAGCCAACTTGCCCAACAATTTGAAAAAACCATCATTAATTCAAAAATTTTTGACAAACAAGATTTTAATAATATAGATGACGCTAAAAACGCACTTAAAAAAAATGAAATTACAGCGGTTTTTGAAATTCCAAAAAATTTTGGCGAAATAAAACCCGATTCGCCTAAGGAACTAATTGTTCATTATGACCCGGCAAATATCAGCGCCTCAACCATTATTTTGAATTTTACTAACAATTTTTTAACTGGAGCGAATTTTAATGTCCAAAACGTACAGCCAATTTTTAGTGTTAAAGAAGAAAAAACCAGCACCAATAATTTTAATTATTATGATTTTATTTTAATCGGGATGCTTGGTATGGCGCTGATGAATTCGTCGGTGCAAGGAATTGCAATTAGCATTACAAAATATCGCGAGGATCAAATTTTGAAACGACTGACCACAACACCTCTTAAAACTTGGAAATTTATTTTAGCTGAGGTTTTTTCCCCGTTTGATTTTAAACTTATGTCAAATTAGCCTAATTTTGGCTATTGGAGTATTTGGATTTCACGGTCACATTTATGGCAGTATCGCGCTAATTTATTTAATCTCGCTTGTCGGCGCTTTGCTGTTTCAGGCGATGGGTTTTGCGATCGCATCATTATCTGCCACTACCTCTGCAGCCGAGGGAATGGCAACTGCAATTACCATTCCAATGATGTTTTTAGGCGGTGTGTTTTTTCCGATTGACCAACTGCCAAGCTGGCTTTATTCAATCGTTAAATTTTTACCGCTATCTCCCCTTTTAAAAATAATGCGCCAGGTAGGGCTGGAAAATACTGATCTTTTTGTTGATCCAACCAATCTAATAGTGATTTTTACTTGGATTTGTGTTATGCTAGCATTATCACTCTGGCGATTCAGATTGTCAGAATGATAAAAAAATAAAAATAACAGGAGGATAAAATGGACAAGAAAAAATGTGAATGCGGAATGCCAATTGACGAAAAAGTGTGTTGCCAGTGCAACGGAAGCGTTTGTAAACATTGTTGTAATTGCGACGACAACTGCGACAAATGCGATTGTAAAAAAGAGGAGTAAAAACTATTCTATCCAGCCTTTGAAATAGCATCCCAGGTAATAGCAAATGGTTTGACAAAAGCAATTTTTAAATATACAATATATCCTATCATCAGTGGAGGTGAAAGATGAAAAACCTTAATTGGATTAAACTACAAATAGCATTTGAACAAATTGATCCGTCAAAACTTGAAGGATTAGAAACAGCAAGTTATCATTTATTGAAAAAATGTATTGCATCAAAAGATACAGAAAAGCTGACAGGAATACTAGACGACATTATTCAAAGCTCCGCATATTCGGCAGAATTTGAACCGATACTAAATTTAACAAGAAAATAAATGGAACAAATTGGATCTAATCCTTTTTTAAAACAAGATATAGTTAGCCAAGTAGAACCTGCTTCTGCTGTTGAATCTTGGTCAAAGGTTAAAGAGATATTATTAGAAACACCAGACAAGGCTAAAGCAATCAGCGAACTAATAGAATTCGCCAGACAACAATCCAACACTGATTTAAAAATCGGAGCATTGGTAAAAGCTGAAATTTCCGCCTCAGCTCTGTCTATGCCGGGAGAGGATCTAACAAGATTAAATTGTTTATATGATATTTTTTTAGAGCTTTCTAAAATCCACGGGCAACGTGAAAATGCGCTAGAAAAAGCAAAAATAAAACTTAGGACCACATTTGGGCAACCAGGTCAAGAACATCAAGCGTTTATAACTTTCCAAAATGAATTGGGCAATTCAAGCGAATGCGCGGAAAATACTAATAAGCAGATTTTTACCCCAGAGGAAGAAAAAGCACTAAGCGCATATAATCAATTTAACCTATTGGTTAGAAAATTAGATCCATTCGATCAATTATGTTGCGCTTCGCTGTTTTTCCCAAAAACTGACCAAGAAAAAGAACAAATAGAAAAATGGATAGAGGTAAATATTTTAGATTGTATGGCTAGTAGAGCCAAAATACTTAGAAAATCAGAAAAACTGCCAGCTTTTTTGATATTAAATTTATTACTCAAAGGACAGGAACAAATCCTGGAACATAGATCGTTTGAAGATCCGCGTTTTATAAAAAAAATCGACAATTTATTAAATCAGAAACGAAAAGCACATGCAAATTTAATCGCATTAAGTCCTGTTTGGAATCAAAAATTAGCTGATTCGATTTTTGTTGACTTATATGTAAATCCAGACAAATTCGAATCACCAATTAAAAGCGACGAACACGAAGGTAAATCGTCAGTTATGATTGTTTTGCGCAAAGATGGAGATTTTTTTAGCATCGGAGAGCGTCTTCAAAATTGTTGGGAACCAGAGCCTACGAAAGGACACAAAAAAAGCAAACTATTAGTGGGTAATTTTTGGGTGCTAACACATTATTTCGTTGATAAAGACACTACCGCTATTGCCAGCATAGACAAGGAGAGCGATCGTTTGGCAATGATTTTTATCGTTAAAAAAGCGCTTGTCAATGGACAGCAAGCATTTGTTATAGAGGACTTTGATTTTACTTCTTTTTTTAAGTCAGATCCCCATACTGACGCAAATGTTTTACCAAGTAATAAATCTAGTCGCAACCAAGCAATTTTTAACGACTTGGTAGATACGATTAAAAGCGCTAACAATGGTGAAACTACAATATACACAATAACTGAAGTTGATAGCAATGGCGACAAAATCTTTTCGGAAGCGCATTTAAAGGATTGTGAGTACTCTACCAACCGGCAAGCAAATTTGGGTGATTATATGAAAAATCAGTTTAACCAAGATGAATTTGATTTATGCTATGTCGCTTTTGGGCAACGCCAGCGTAAAGGAAAAGTAAAACTAGTTAAACTAAATTAAATATTCAAATGTCCGAATACTACAAATTAGCCAAAAAGATTTACATTAAAAATAGCTCTCAACCTTTTGAAATCAGCCGATCAAAGATTGATTTATTTTTAAATTGCCCGAGATGTTTTTATTTTGACAGACGATTTGGTGTGATGCGCCCGCCCGGATATCCGTTTGCGTTAAATTCAGCGGTGGACGCTCTGCTTAAAAAGGAATTTGACCTTCACCGCGCGCAAAATACCAAACATCCCTTGATGGATCAATATAAAATTAACGCTGTGCCGTTTGAGCATCCTGATCTAAATAAATGGCGAGCAAATTTCACTGGAATACGCTATCACCATCAATCAACGAACTTTATTATTTTTGGCGCTATTGACGATATTTGGAAAAATGATGACGGATCGTTTTCGATTGTTGATTACAAAGCCACCTCAAAAGCTGGAGAGATAAATTTGGATGCCGAATGGCAAATTGGATACAAACGGCAAATGGAAATTTATCAATGGCTTTTTCGGCAAAATGATCATAAGGTTTCAAATACTGGATATTTTGTCTATTGTAATGGTAAAAAAGACGCTGTGGCATTTGACGCAAAATTAGAATTTGATGTGTATTTATTACCCTATGTTGGTGATGATAGCTGGGTTGAGGGCACTTTACAGGCTATTAAAAAATGCTTAGATTTAGATATTATTCCGCCTGCGTCCATTGATTGCGATTTTTGCCAATATCGAAAATTTATCAAAAATAAATTAGCCCAAAAGGTCTAAACCTTAGATTCAAATTTGCAAAAATTGTTTTTTTGAAGTATTTTAGTATTATGAATAAAGAAAAATATGATCATAGTAAAATCGAAAAAAAATGGCAGGACGTTTGGAAAAAAGCGCAAATTTTTAAAACAAAATTTGGCAATAATGGCAAAAATTTTTATTGCTTGGATATGTTTCCTTATCCATCGGGACAAGGGCTTCATGTGGGGCATCCGCGTGGTTACACTGCGACAGATGTTTATGCTCGCTATATGCGGATGAAGGGTTTTTGCGTTCTCCACCCGATGGGTTGGGACGCCTTTGGTTTACCAGCAGAAAATTATGCGATCAGAAATAAAATTCATCCGAGTTTAGCGGTTCGGCAAAATATACAAAAATTTAAAAAGCAAATTAGTTCTTTTGGATTTTCCTATGATTGGTCGCGGGAAATCAACACCACCGATCCAGATTACTACAAATGGACACAATGGATTTTTTTAAAATTATTTAAGAGGGGCTTGGCTTATGAAAGCGACGCGCCGATCAATTGGTGTCCGTCATGCAAAACTGGGTTGGCGAATGAGGAGGTTGTCAATGGTAAATGCGAGCGATGTGGCAAGCAAACCGAAAGCAAAAAAATCAGACAATGGATACTAAAAATTACGCAGTATGCTGATCAATTACTTAAAGGTTTAGATGACCTGGATTGGCCTGAATCCATTAAAACAATGCAACGAAATTGGATCGGTAAATCAGAAGGCGCGACAATTAAATTTCAAATCATAAATAACAAATTACAAAATTCAAACAAATATATTGAAGTTTTTACCACGCGCGCAGATACATTGTATGGTTGCACATACCTCGTGGTTGCGCCTGAATACTTTATCTCAAATCTCAAGGCTCAAATCGATGCCTTGACAGCAAGTAAGCCAAAATCACAGTTTATCTTTGAAAATTTAACAGAGATTGAAAGATATTGCGCCATAGCAACGAAACAATTAAATATAGATAAACAACATTTTGATAAAAATAAAACAGGTGTTGAAATTAAGGGCATTAAAGCTATCAACCCAATAAATCAAAAAGAAATTCCGATCTTTGTTTCTGATTATGTTTTAAACGAATATGGCACTGGCGCGATAATGGCAGTCCCAGCTCACGACGCTCGCGATTTTGAGTTTGCAAAAAAATATAATTTACCCGTTATTGATGTGATCCAAAACGACGATACAGGTATATTACCATTTTTGGGTGAAGGCAAAATTAAAAATTCCAATGAATTTAACGAATTTAGCAGTAATCTTGGCGCTAAGCAAATTATTTTAAAATTGAAAAAACAGGGGTTGGCACAAAAACATATTCAATACAAACTTCGCGATTGGATTTTTTCTCGTCAAAGATATTGGGGCGAACCGATTCCGGTTATTCACTGTCCAAAGTGTGGCGTGGTACCTGTGCCTGAAAAGGATTTGCCAGTATTATTACCCAGCGTTAAATCATATGAGCCGATTGGAACGGGAGAATCTCCGTTAGCCAATATTCGCGAATGGGTAAATACTAAATGCCCTTCTTGTAGTGGGGACGCCCAACGCGAAACCAACACTATGCCTCAGTGGGCTGGAAGTTGTTGGTACTATTTGGCATACCTGGCAAAAAATAATTCTAAATTTGAAATCCTAAATTCTAAACTATTCAATAATTGGCTACCAGTCAATTTGTATGTTGGTGGTGCTGAACACGCAGTTTTGCATTTGTTATACGTTAGATTTTGGCATAAAGTTTTGTTTGATGAAAAAATTGTCGGCTCCAAAGAACCATTTCAAAAATTAATTAATGTTGGAATGATTGTTGCGCCTAATGGACAAAAGATGTCAAAATCGCGTGGCAATGTGATTAGTCCTGATGATTTAATCAAAAAATACGGAGCTGATAGCTTGCGATTAACAGAACTTTTTATCGGTCCATTTTCTCAGTCAATCCAATGGAATAAAAATGGAATTATTGGTATGAGAAAATTTTTAGAGAGGATTATTTCCTTGAAATCAAAAATCTCGCCAAAATCAAATCAAAAAATAGAAAACGGTTTAAATAAAATGTTGGTAAAAGTTGATAAAGATATTAAATCCTTTCAATTTAACACTGCCATTTCAGCAATGATGATATTTGTTAATTTATCCATCAAAGAAAAGTCAATTTCTAAGGGTCAATATAAAAAATTGCTTGCGGTTTTGTCGCCTTTTGCGCCACATATAGCCCAGGAACTATGGTCAAAATTGGGCAAAAATAATTTTATTTGTCAGCAAGCATATCCTAGCTACAAGCATCAAAAAAAAGAACAAATAATCAATATCCCAGTTCAAATCAATGGTAAATTGCGCGGTGAAATCAAAATAAATATAAACGATAAAAAAGAATTTATTATTGAATGCGCTAAAAATAATCCTAAAATTAAATTATGGGTTAATGGTAAAATTATAAAAACCATATATATTCCCTTGAAAATAATCAATTTTGTGGTAAAGTAGAAATAAACATATTTACCCCTAAAATAAACGGCACATAAATTTATAAAATTATTATGGCACAGCCCAAAAAACAATTAACTAGAACAAGATCGCGAAAAAGGAAAAGTTCAAGCTTGAGAATAGGTGAAGTATCTCAAATTTCAAATTGTTCGCATTGCAAATCTCCCAAAAGACCACATACAGTGTGTAGTACCTGCGGATACTATCACGGTATAAAAATCGTTTCTAAAAAAATTAAAACTAAAATAAATAAATAATGAATCGTCATCTTTCACGCACACTCGCAATGCAAATAGTTTATGAGTGGGATTTTATTGGAAAAAAAAATTTAGACGAAATTAAAAATCGTAGTTATGAAATTTTCGCAAGGGACCTAGATAATGAATATGCTGATAAAATCATTGATGGGGTAACTAAGAACGTTGACACCCTTGATAAAAAAATTATAGAAGTTGCGCCTGATTGGCCGATTGAGCAAGTTGCCAATATAAACAAAGCAATTTTAAGGGTATCTATATTTGAACTTGAAAACTTTGCCGATATTCCTCCAAAGGTAATTATTAACGAAGCAGTTGAACTAGCAAAATCATTTGGCGGAAGTAATTCTTTTAAATTTGTCAACGGAGTTTTAGGCACAATTTATCGCAAGTCTAATCGTTTTGAAAAAGATGAAGAAATAAACCAAATCAACGAAAAACCTATAGCAGAAATTAAGGAGTAATATGACACTTTTAGCTTTACAAAAAAAAATTGGAATAAAGTTTAAAAAACAAGAGTATTTGCAACAGGTTTTTATCCATCGTAGTTATATCAATGAAAATAAAAATTCAAGGCTAGGTGACAATGAAAGGATGGAATTTTTAGGTGATGCTGTTCTTGAGCTTGTTGTTACTGAGTATTTATATGCAAATTTTTCCAATCCAGAGGGTGACTTGACCAGTTATCGGTCGGCATTAGTTAAAGGAGAAACCTTGTCAAAAATTTCGCAAGAACTTTGCCTTGGTGATTATTTGATGCTCAGTCGTGGTGAAAAGAAACATGGAGGTCATGCAAGAAATTTAATTTTAGCTAATACATTTGAAGCATTAGTTGGGGCAATATACCTTGATGGTGGTTACACAAAAGCTAAAAAATTTATAACCAACTTTTTAATTCCAAAATTCAAGGAGATATTAAGCAACGAATCATTTAGAGACGCTCGAAGTTCTTTCCAAGAATGGGCGCAAGAAAAATTAAACACAACTCCAGAATATAGGGTTTTGAAGGAATCAGGACCCGATCATTCAAAAATGTTTGAAGTTGGATGTTATATTAAAGATGAATTATACGGCACAGGAAATGGTACTTCAAAACAAACAGCATCACAGGAAGCAGCTAAATTTGCCATGGATAAAATTTCCCAAGAGAACTAATAACACAATACTTTAATTTTTTGGTATAAATCAACATATTTTTTCAAATTATTTTTTATATCGTAATCAAGCGAATCTTTTTTTAGCGCTTGTGAAAATTCATATACTAATGTTTTAGCTCTGAATCGCAAATGACTCTTATCAAATCTCTTTTTATATTTTAAAAAACTTTTGGCATCCTTCTCAAATTGTTGATATATTTTTTTATTAAGCTCGCCTAAATTATATTGGTTTGCGACAACTTCATAAATTTTAACATATTTTACAAACTTGTGTTTTGTAACAATATGCTTGATAAAATTTTTTGACGGCATTTTTCCAATTAAAATTCCGCGACCGATTATTTTCATGCCAACATTTTGCATCGATTTTCTGAATTGCTCGCGCTTGCTCTTGAATTTATCTGGCACATTAAAAATTACAATGTATGTTTGTAAATCTAAAAAGATATTTTTAATCCAATCCAAATCCGTAAAAATATGTTGCCTTCCTAAATCGGTGATTTGATAATGATTGTTTGTAGTATTTTTTATCATTTTGACCATTTCTCTATTTTTCAATCTGGCAAGGGCTGAAAGCAAAACAGAATTTTTTTCTTCTGGCAAATATTCAAAAAGATTACGCTTCGTGGTAGTTCCGAGATCGTCAATTAATATTAATACTTTTGATAATATAGACATATAATTTTTAAGTTCGCATATCAATCATATATAAAAATTTATAAATGTCAATAAACGTTTTTTAGCTGCGCAGTATGAAAGTGTTATTTTATGAAATATATTCAATTATATTTTTTAGGTATTCTGCCATTGCCAGTTGTCAAAACCCCAATTGATTAGATCCCTGGCTGCTTCGGCTGATGCAGTATTTAATGTATTATATGTTTTTATTACAACAGCGATAATTGTTTTATCTTGTCTTTTTGCGGCAACCACTAAATTATGTCCTGATGTTGGGGTAAAGCCAGTTTTTCCGCCAATAATTCCATCTAAATACATTTCATTTTTAACTAATCGGTTTGAATTTTCCAGTTTGTAATCCCTGCGATCACTTGAAATGATTTTTTCTGGAATATGAATTATTTCCGAAATTATTGGATTTTTAATTGCTTCTGCAAAGATAATTCCAATTTCTTTGGCAGTTGAATATCCTTCATCATTTAGTCCGGCTGGGTCTTTAAAATGCGTGTTGTTACAACCGAGTGATTTGGCTTTGGCATTCATCAGGCTAATAAATTCGTCAGTTGTTGTGTGAAATTCAGACAAAGCAATGGCTGCGTCATTCGCACTCATTATTAGTAGCGCGTTCAATAAATTTTCTATTGTAATTTTTTCACCTTTTTGAAGGAAAATCTTTGAACCGTTAACATTTTGCGCATTTTCACTGACCGTAACAATATCATCAATTTTATATTTATCAAGTACAACGAGTGCAGTCGCAATTTTGGTTAATGATGCTATTGGGATAATTTTGTTTTCGTCCTTGCCATCTAGCAATATTTTACTTTCTGAATCAATAAGAGCGCTGTAATACGATTTTTGAGGCACGGGTACTTTACCGATTTTAATTGGAATAGAGTTTAACTCAATGGGAGATAAACCAAGATTTTCAGATTGCACTCCTTTAACGATTTGAGATTTTTTGATTTGTTTTAGTTTTATAAAATAAGATATTCCAAAAATTACCGCAACAATTAAAACCCCCGAAGTAAATTTTTTTATCTCAAATTGGCTCACTGTTTAATTTTTATCCCCAGTTCTTTCAATTGCGTACTATCGGTTTGGCTCGGTGATTTCATCATCGGGTCTCTCCCCTCACCTGTTTTAGGAAAGGCAATTACTTCGCGGATATTTGGTTCGTTTTGAATTAACATAACAAATCTATCAATTCCGGGCGCAATCCCGCCATGAGGCGGAGCGCCGAATTTAAAAGCTTCTATCATATGACCAAATTTTTTTATCACTTGCTCATTATTAAATCCCAAAACATTGAAAACTTTTTTTTGAATTTCTGGTTGATTTATCCTAATGCTTCCACTGGCAATTTCGTATCCATTTAAAATAAAATCGTACGAATTAGCAAAAATTTTATTCAATTCGCCTGTGTTTAGATATTTAAGGTGTTCTTTTTTCATCATGGTAAAGGGATGGTGCGCACTTGTCCATTGCCCGTTTTTATCTTTTTCAAACATAGGAAAATCAACCACAAAACCAAATGCTAATTCTTTTGGATTGTTTTTATTATTTCTTAAATCCGGTTTGTCCGTGCCATATTTTTTCATTGATTCATTATATGTCAAACGGAAAAATGGTTTTTTTGTAATTGTAAAATCCGGTAATATTTTTTTTATCAAATCTGTAAATAACTTTTCTGAAATCTGTAATATGTCCTCTTGCTCAATAAAACTCATTTCCATATCAAGCTGGGTAAACTCTGGCTGGCGATCACCGCGAGAATCCTCATCGCGAAAACAACGTGCAATTTGAAAATACTTTTCAATACCAGCCACCATTAGGAGTTGTTTGTATTGCTGGGGTGATTGAGGTAAAGCATAAAAATTTCCTTGATCGATCCTTGACGGCACCAGAAAATCGCGTGCGCCTTCGGGCGTTGATTTAGTTAATATAGGCGTTTCAACTTCCAAAAATCCCAAATCATTTAAATAGTTGCGAATAAAATGAATTATTTTATGTCGCATTTCAAGATTTTTCTGCATCCGTTTGCTTCGTAAATCTAAATATCGATATTCCAATCGTGTTTCCTCATTAACCTTAGATGTGTCACTAATTTCAAATGGTAGCTCTGCGGATTTGCTTAAAATTGTAATTTTGTGGATTTTAAATTCCACTTTGCCAGTGATGAGATCTTTATTAACAAGCTTATTAGGGCGGTCTATTACCACCCCTTCTAGGCTAATAACATCTTCTGGGTTTAAATTTTTTGCGATTAAAAATGACGGGTTGGTTTCCTCAATCACCGCTTGAATAATTGCGCTTCGGTCTCTTAAATCGATAAAAATTACTGATTTGTGAATTCTTAAATTTGAAACCCAACCCTGCAAAATAATTTTCTGATTTATTTTTTTAGAACTTTCGGCGATATTTATTTTCATAATTATTCTCTTAATTTTGCTTGAAATTTATTTTTTAATTTTTCAATAATTTTACCCAGCGCCCGATCACTTTCTTCTTTCGCCATAGTTCTTTTTTTGTTGTCAAAAATTAGGTGATAAGCTAAGCTCTTTTTTCCAACTTCGAATTTGCTGGAAGTAAATTCGTCAAATTGCTCGACTAATTTAATCGATTTATCTGCTTTTTTAATTTCTGTCATAATTATATCCGATGAAATTTTACCATCAACAACAATCGCTATGTCACGAATCATTGGAGGAAAATCCGACACATTATTAAAATCATTTGTTAAATTTAACCTTTGAATGTTATGATTTATATTTTTCGGAAAAATACTAAGATCCATTTCCAAAAAATAGAATGCTTTTTTCAAATTATATTGCCGATATAACGAATGGCTGTCGTCCACAAAAATTATTTTATTTTTTTCTTTGGTGTATTGAGCAATATCGTTAAGTGTATAACTTGCGATCGCAATATGACTCATTTCTTTTAGATAAAAAACACTACCAATTTCAAACAATTTCATACCATCGCTATAACACCACCTATTTTGCGAAAAAACCTTTAACATACCAACCAACAAACTGGGTCGCAAATAATTAAATTCTTTTGAAACGGCTTTAATCGGAGTTAGCATTTTTTGTTTGTCTAAATTCAGCCACCCAAAATCGCGATCTGAAATAAAAGTATAGCTTAAGATTTCTGTAAAGCCTTGCTCGATCAATCGGTTTTTTATCTTCAATTTCTGATAGTAACTTTTATTTATACTACGACAATTAAGATTGGTTTTTGTAAATTGCTGGGGTTTAATTTTTGTTAAATCAAACATACGGGCAATTTCTTCAATCAAATCTTCCTCAATTAAAAGATCGTGCCTCCATGAAGGCGCTTTGTATTTACCGTTAATTTTTTTAATCCCCAAACTATTGAATTTTTTTTCAATAAATTTTTGATCTATTTTTATACCTAATAATTTTTTTACTTTACCAGCATTAAATTCAATTATTTTTTTTTCTTTTGATAGGTTGTTGATATCTATTTTTTCCACAATTTTTATCTGGGAGCATTCGTTTTTTAATAATTTAATCGCCATTTCAATCGCTTCCTTTGTTTTTTCCGCATCTATACCTCGCTCATAACGATATGACGCCTCAGTATTTTTATCTAATAATTTTGCGGTTTGCCGAATGATTTTTCGATCAAAGACCGCTGCTTGTAATAAAATTTTGGTTGAAGTTGCTTTAATGGAAGATCGTTCCCCCCCCATAATTCCAGCTAGGTCCATAAGCCCACCAGCGTCTTCTATCACCATCACGCCGGAAACTAAATGATTTATTTTTTTATCTAAAGTCATTAAAGTTTCTCCTTCTTTAGCTTCCCTTATTGTCATTTTATTACCTTTTATAAGGTCAAAATCAAAGCTATGCATTGGAATGCCTTGTTCCATCATAACTAAATTTGTAATATCAACCACATTATTAATTGGATCCATACCAAATGACTTAATTCTTGCTTGTAAAGTCGGACTTGACGATTTTACTTTAACTCCATTTATTACTGCGCCAGTATATCTCGGGCAAGCGCGCGTGTCCTGAATATAGATTTCTTTTATCTGGGCTTTATTATTGTATTGAGCATTGTTGGCTAATTGCGGAAAATTTATTTTTTGATCTGTTTTAGCGGCATATTCTCGTGCAAGTCCTAGCACACAAGCGCAATCTCCACGATTTGGCGTTATTTCTAAATCAATTATGCCGTCATCAATCAATTCACCCTCAAATCCCAACGACAAAAAAATTTCCACCAATTCTTTATTGGAGTGTTTGACGCTTACATATTTTTTTAATTCATTAATCGGCAGTTTCATATTGATATTTTCGGATTTTAATTATTCGATCTGTATTCTATTTTAAAATTGCTTATTAAATCTCATATCATTTTTTAAAAATGACTTAATGTTTTTAATGTCATATTTAATCATCATTAATCTTTCTATTCCTCCGCCAAAAGCAAAGCCTTGCCATTTTTTTGGATCAAGCCCCATATTTTCTATCACTTCAGGATGAACCATACCAGCGCCAAAAACCTCCAACCATTTATTATTCCACCAAATAGCAATATCCATTCCTGGTTCTACAAACGGAAAATAATCAGGACGCAAGCGGATTTTTAAACCTGCTTTATTTAATAATTTTTTTAAAAATTCATGCAAGCAAAAAATCATTTGACTTAAATTTATGCTTTCCCCAATCGCTACAACATCCAGTTGATAAAAAACAGATTCATGCGTTGAATCAGTATTTTCATTACGAAAAACTCGTCCAGGCATAACAAAGCGACAAGGAGGCTGAACATTCTTGATTGCCCTCCCTTGAACAGTGGTCATATGCGTTCGCATGACATTAAGTTTTTTATTTTTTGATCCTGAAATCCAAAAAGTATCCTGCACATCACGCGCCGGATGATCGGAAGCAACTCTTAAAAAATCAAAATTATACCATTCACTTTCTAGTTCTGGTCCTTCTATCACGCAAAAACCCAATTCTTCAAAAATTTGCATTGATTTGTCAATAAATCTAGTTATTGGATGATAATGACCTTTTGTTTGCATTGATGTTTATTACAATATGTAAATATTCTCGGAATCTGACTGCCGTCAAGCAGGATAACTCCGAGGATAAAGCTATCACCTTTGGCGCAACAAAGAATACCGCGGGACTTGTCCCGTCGGATCCTTAATTTTTTTTAATTGTTTGGTGTGAGACAATTGGTTTTGTGGCTTAGTTTGAAAAAATAATTCTAGTAAAATTAAGACCAATATGTATAGACCCGCTTCCCACCAACCAAGAACTTTGATGGCTTGCATTGAAAGAATACCAACAACCGCTAAACCGATTTCTAAACTTTGGCGAAAACTCGAAGGCAATAATATGTAAACTAATTCATTATTAAAAAAACTTACTTTAATATAAAAAATAATGAGCCCGAAAAATCCAGCAATAGTCAAAAGTAGCGAAGCCATAAAAGCCAGCCATGTTAAAATATCCGCATAAGTTGGGTCAGTATGGAATAATAATGAAATCCATATTCCAAAAGACATTAGTGTGCCAGAAAAAATATAAAATAAACGGGTGCGTAAATTCATTTTTGTTGCTTTTTTTGAATATGCTCAATTTGCTCATAAATTGATTCTAGGCGGTCTATTGTGCTTGGATTGATGGGGTAAAATTTAATTTTGGGCAAATATTTTAACTTCACTTTATGTGAAAGGTACTTAGCAAGTTTTGGCTTAAGGTAATTTAATGAATTAACTCTTATTTTTCCCATAAGCCAAGTTAAAAAAACCTTAGCGTTTTTCAAATCTGGCGATACAATAACAGAATTAACCACTATATTAGAATCTCTTTGAGAATTTATTTTCAAAAAATTAGCTATTTCATTTTTGATTAAAGCATTGACCCGATCTAATCTATCGCCTTTCATAGTTCAATTATAGGAGATAATTTAATAATTTGCAACCTGTGCTTAGCAAGCTGGTTATCGTTTTTTCCATTGCGGAGCGCGACGAGCGCGTTTTAGACCTGGCTTTTTTCTTTCTTTTTCTCGCTGATCGCGGGTTAATAATCCTGATTTTCTGAGTGTTGGCTTGTTTGATTCATCTTTTTTTACCAGTGCCCGGGCGATGGCTAAACAGATAGCTCCTTTTCTGCTCATAATACCACCACCTTTAACTTGCGCCATAATATCAAATTTTTTTTCCAAACCAAGTAATTTTAAAGGCAAGATTATGGCGCTATCAGGCGCTTCAATTTCTTTTTTATTTATCATCAGCTTACCCACCCCGCTTGATAATTTTACCAAGGCGCTACTTCTCTTTCTTCGCCCAATTGCTTGAAAGTATTTTTCCTTAATCATTTTTCAATAGTTAAATTTTTAAGCATAATTCTCTGCAATCGATTCTTGGGTAGCATTCCCTTAACCGATCTGAAAATAACATCTGTTGGATTTTCGGCAAATAATTTTTTCAGTGACATAATTTTCAAGTGCCCCATATATCCCGTATGGTGAATATATTCTTTGGAATTTATTTTATTGCCAGTGAATTGAATTTTTGAAGCGTTGATGACGTGAACTTTTTTCCCCATCACTAAATTAGGAACATATTTGGGATTATCCTTGCCCATTAAAATCAAGGCGATTTGAGTTGAAATCCGCCCAAGAATTTCACCTTTAGCGTCAATTTTAACCACTTCTTTTGCCTGATTAAGATTTTTTTGCTTTTTTGTTATCTTCATCTTTTTTAATTGTTTGAATTTCTGGATGGAAGCGAATAATCGCTTGTCTAGCATTATCACCCAAACGATTGCCTAGCTTAAAAATTTGAATTTTTTTATTTGATTTTTCTAGGGTTTTGGTAGTAATAGAAAAAAGTTTACTCACCGCTTTTTTATCAAAAATATATTTTAAAATTTTTCTGCGAGATAACAGGTCGTCAGTTTTGGCAATAGTCAAAATTTTTTCCGCTAATGGCTTTAATCTTTTGGCGTTTGCCAAAGTTGTCTTGATTTGTTCATACAAAATCAAGCTGGTTAGTTGATTGCGGATAAGGTGATTGAGATAACTATTTTTTGTTTTTAGCTTTGGCATTGGTAGTTTTTTTCGTAGATTTCTTTCTTGTTTTTTTATCTGGCTTTTCTTCGGTTTTAGTTTGATTTAGTATGCTACTATAATATTCGGTTAAAATTTTCGCGCCATTTGACAGGGCAATTTCGGGATCAATACTTCCGTCTGTGGTTATTTCAAAAGTAATTTTATCGTAATTGGTAATTTGACCTACACGAGTATTTTCGACTTTATAGTTTATCTTTTTGATTGGAGTAAAAATGGCGTCAACTGCGATATGACCAAGCGGTAATTTTCCGTCTTCCCTTAACTCGGTCGGTAAATATCCTGTTCCACGACTAACTGTCGCGTCAATTGATAGCTTTCCGCCCTTTTCAACTTCAGCGATATAATACTCTGGCTCTAAAATTTCAACTTGAGGATTTTTTGCGAAATCGCCAGCGACAACAATCTTTGGTCCATTGATTTTTAATTTAATCACCTCTTCATCGTCGGAATTTGATTTCACTCTCATACTTTTCAAATTCATTATAAGCTCAACCAAATCTTCTTTCACGCCCCTGACTGTGTCAAATTCGTGCGTGCAATTATTTATTTTAACAGAAGTAATTGCGCTTCCTTCAATTGATGCTAAAATTACCCGTCGCAAACTATTTGCTAAAGTAATCCCATAGCCCGGCATTAAAGGCTCGATTACAAGTAGACCGAAATTTTTTTCTTTTTTTTCGGTTTTAACTTTCATTAATTCAAGATCGTTGATTGGTGGCATTTTTTCTCCTTGCCTTTTAGGCATTAATTTATAATTTAACGATTATAAAATTCAACAATAAGCTGGGCATCGATACCCAATTCCTCTGGGGTGATTTTGGGCGCAGAATTGATTTTAATCTCTAAATTTTTTTTATTAAATGCTAACCACGATGGCAAATTTCCTGACGATACCTTCAGGTTTTTAGGTGGTTTTATGATTTTGATTATATCTTCTTTTTTAACAAGAATAGAGGCGATATTGATTTTTTTCTTATTTAATTCAATTAAGCGATGCGAAACCATTTGCCGAGCAGACGCTCGGCTTGGCGCTAAGCCAGCTCGAAAAACAACATTATCTATTCTAGATTCTAAAATTTCCATAAACTTTTCAGTCGTGCTTTCACCTGATTGGCTGGCTATTTGAAAATACTTTTTGAATTGGCTTTCACTTAAACCGTATGTATGTCTAGCTTTTTGTTTTTCTTTTAATTGTATCCCAAAGTCAGACAATTTTGCTTGTCTGGTGCTGGTTGATCCGGGCGGAAATGGTCTTTTGATCATTGGGCATTTCGTGCTGAAACATTTTTCACCTTTTAAAAAAAGTTTTGTTCCTGCGCGACGGCATTTTGCACAAAAGTTGTTATTCATAAATTAAATTTTACGAGGCTTTTTTGCGCGTGTTCCATTGTGGGGTAGTGGCGTTTTGTCTTGAATTTTTATAATACTAATATTGGTGGGAGCTAACGCTCTTGCAGCTGCGTCGCGCCCTGTACCCACGCCTTTAATAAATATGTTAGCGGATTTAATTGAATCAATCGGTAATTTTTGTATAACATTTTTCATCGCTTGGGAAGCGGCAAATGGCGTAGCTTTTTTAGCGCCCTTAAAACCAGCCCCACCAGCAGTTGCCCACGCTAAAGTGTTTCCATTTTCGTCAGTAGCAGTAATAATCGTGTTATTAAATGTAGAATGAATATAAAAATTTACTTTTGACACAACGATTGGCTGCTTTTTCTTTTTAAATTTAACTTTTGCCATAGATTAGATATTGCATAGATAAGTATATTGCATTTATTTCACAAATTTTTAGCTAGAAATGCAATCATTAAATCTGTGCTATTGGTATATTTGTGTAATTTTATGTTTTTTCTAATGATTTTTTTCTACCTGAGCCAATGGTAACTTTTTTACCTCTTTTGGTGCGCGCGTTTGTTTTGGTCCTTTGCCCTCGTGCCGGTAAATTTCTGCTATGTCGATCTCCGCGATAACTGCTGATTTCTTTTAATCTTTTTATATTTCGTGATATTTCAAGTCGCAAATCACCTTCTGTTTTTAATCTTTTTTCGATAAATTCGCGAATTTTGTCTTCTTCGTTTTGTGTGATGTCTCTGACTTTTTTATCGTAATTTATTTGCATTTCTTTCAAAATAGTCATTGCTGTATTTTTACCAATGCCAAAAATTTGCGTAAGTCCTGCCCACACACTTTTGTCCTTGTTTATTAATACACCTCTAATACGCATTATCCTTGCCTTTGTTTATGTTTCGGATTTTCACAATTAACTCTCAAAACCCGTTTGCGACGGATAATTTTGCATTTATCACAAATTTTTTTGATTGATGCTCTAACTTTCATTTTTTTTAAAAGACATGCGCCTATTATATTGACAAATCACAAATTATTTTAATCGACGAATAATACGACCGCGAGTTAAATCATATGGAGATAATTCAGCCTGAACTCGGTCCCCTTCAACTAGCTTGATATAATTCATTCTCATTTTCCCTGCCAAATAGCAAAGAATTTCTTCACCATTATCAAGCCTAACTTTAAAATTTGTAGAGGGAAGTACTTCGGACACTTCGCCCTCAATGTTTATTTTTTCCTGTGTCATTTATCTAATTATAGCTTATATTTTTTATTTAGTCAAGCAATTGATGTAAAAAATTACTATCTGGTCAAAATTCTAGCGCTGGTTTCAGCCACCTCAATGGTGTCCTCAAAATGGCAACTGTCTGAATTATCCGCAGTACTGATCCCCCACCCATTTTTATGCACTTTAATTTTTCCCGTTCTTTCCCCTAACATTGGCTCAATGGCTATACACATCCCTTTTTGCAAGCGAGTATGAATGTAGGAAGTTTTAAAATTATAAATTGTGGGTGGTTCATGAATTCTTTGTCCAATTCCATGCCCAGCTAAATCGCGAATAACAAAAAAATTATTTTTTTCAATGACATTTTGAATTTTTTCTCCGATTTTATTGATTTCAATCCCTGGTTTGATAATTTTAATTGCTTCGGCAAGCGCTTTTTTACCAGTGTCAATCAGTTTTTGCCTTTCGCTAGATATTTTTCCTACAGCCAGGGTAACGGCTTTATCAGAATGAAATCCTTTATATGAAGTTCCAATATCAATACTAACAATATCACCTGAATTAAATCTATTTTTACCGGGTAGATTGTGAACCACCATATTATTGACACTAATACACGAACAATACTTATAACCGTTAAAGCCCTTAAACGAACACCCAACATTCATTTTTTTTGCTTTGTCAACAATAAAATGCTCAATCTCTATACTAGAAACTCCTGGTTTAACCATTTTTTCAACACCCTTAAATATTTCTGCCAGTATTTTACCAGATATTCGCATATAAATTAATTCTTTGGCTGTTTTAATAAATTTTGTTTTCACGGATTATTTTTAATAATTTTTTGGTAATTTCTTGCTCAACTTTTAATCTGCTAGGATTGCCATTTATCCTAATAATGTAAAAGTGACAGTCAATTGAGCTAATTATTTTTTTTAAATTTTTGCTGTATTGATCAATCCTTTTAACAGCAATATCCAAACTATCATCTTTTCTTTTGTCTGTCCGCGCCAAAATTCTTTTCAAGGCAATTTTTTTATCAACCTTAAGATAAATTATTACCGGCTTGGATAGCTGGTATTTTTTTACCATCAGAGACAAAAAATCAATTTGTTCTAAATTTAACGGAAACGGATCGAGAATAAATCTTTTATTTTTTAGCTTTACTATCTCTTTTTCAACTAATTCAGCAACAATTGCGTTTGGTTGTAATTTTCCTTGCATATATCTTGCTTTTGCTTGCGGGTCTGTTTGAATGAACTTTCTAATCAAACCTCCTGTTTCAATATGCGCAACGTTAAAATTTTTCGCAATTCTTTCAGCTTGCGTGCCTTTGCCTGATCCTGGTTCACCTAAAATAGTGATAATTAATTTACTGCTCATATATTTTATTCTATACCTACTATATAACTGGCTTTAATTGAATTAAAATCAATCGCTTTTTTTACATCTTCAGGAGTGCCAAATATTTGGCTAATAGTATCTTGTGGTTCACTGGAATTTATATAAACTACATTTGAATTGTCATTGATTGAAAGCAAATTTTTTTCGCAATCTTGGTCATCAGTTATTTTTTTCGTGGTTTTTTCGGCAATATTAAGACGGTATAATTCAATAGAATTTGATTTTAACGGAGTTGAATCAGTGGCGGAAAAAATCAAGTCATCACCCAGCCATGCTAACTCAAATAAATTCAATGAAGTTGAATATATTTCCGTTGTTTCGCTACTTGAATTTTGATAAACAAAAATTTTGCTCTCGTTAGAATTATTTGTTGTAATGTATGCAACTTTTTTTGTATCATATGAAAATTTAGGTGAAATAATATTGCCCGAGTTAGTAAGGCTAATTTTTCTTTTGTTTGCTCCGCTGATATTTTGTATAAACAAACTAAAACCATAATCTCTTTCTGCGTTGGAAAAAGTGGTAGTTAAAAGCCAAGTAGTATCAGTGCTAACTTCGGGCGCGTTGGCAGAAAAAATATTACTGGAAATTACCTCCTTTTTACCGCTACCGTCAGTATTTAGCATATTAATTTTATAAGACGAATTTACGCTATCGGCAATAATAATTTTGTTATTAACCACCCCGTATGTTTTTTGCACTTTGTCGTTTTCGTCATTGTCGCGATAAATCAGTTTATTTTCTTTTTCGGATTTTAAATAAATTTTTGTCGCATCATTTTCAGATAATCCATAGTAAATATTCGTTGTTTTTTTTATGGGCTGTTCTTGAACTTTTGCAGAATTTGCATCTTCTGATAAAGTATCTGTTTTTGCAATTAACTCGTTTTCAGCAGTTGACGAGTTAGTATTGCTTGCCATTGCCCAATAGGCAAAAGCTAAAATCGCTAGCATTGTAAACAAATAAAATATAGCAACCGATTTTTTAGTAGTGTTCATAATCGCGCGTAACTAAATGTGATTTTAGTTGATTGGCGGTTTCAAAAACAACGGACACAATTATTAAAATTCCTGTTCCACCCAAAACCAAAGTGGTTATGTGCGTAACTGACTGGATTATCAGTGGCAAAATTGCCACAATACCTAAAAACACCGATCCAGGAAAGGTGATTCTCCTGACTATCATTTCAATATAATTTGAAGTTTGAATTCCTGGTCTAATACCCGGAACAAATCCACCTTGCTTTTGAAGGTTTTCAGAAATTTGCTTGGGTTGAAAAACAATAGCGGTATAAAAATATGTAAATAGAACAACTAATAAAAAATACATTATGCCATAACTTAAGCTTGCGGGATTAAAAAATTTCACCATATTGCTTCCCATTGTTTGCAACCAGCCCGATCTAGCGTGGGTTAAATAATTTCCCGCTAGCCCAGGGAATACAATGATAGATAGCGCGAAAATAATCGGGATAACTCCGGCAATGTTAATTTTAACTGGTAAAAAAGTATCAATGGTGCTATGAGAAAGTTTTCCGGTCATTCTTCTTGCGTAAGAAATTGGAACTTTTCTGATAGCGTCATTCATTAACACGATAAAAAATACCGTAAATATGGCGATTAGGACAAATGCAATAAGACCATAAACCTTTACCATGTCAATTTCGCCTTCACTGGCGATAAGCGCTGTTGTGTTAGCAACTTGATTAGGAATGCTAGCCAAAATACCGACTGTAATGATAAGTGACATTCCGTTGCCAATCCCCTCTTCTGAAATAATTTCGCCAATCCAGACAAAAATCATAGTAATAGCAGTTGATGAAAGTAAAATAGACACAAGAGCAAGTGGCGCGAGCGCTGGTAAAACGCCCTGACTTTTAAGTAGCGCTAACAAACTAAAAGATTGCACGATGGATAAAGGAACTGTTAAATATCTTGTATATTGGTTTATTTTTTGACGACCGGATTCACCTTCTTTGTTTAATTCATCAAGCGACGGAACAATATAAGTTAAAAGTTGCATGATAATTGACGCTGTGATGTAAGGTCCAACACCCATTAGTCCAATACTAAAATTTGATAGAGTGCCACCAGAAAATATATCCAGTAGTCCGAGCACTTGATTACCTGAAAAAAATTCTTTCAAGGTTTCATTTGATATGCCAGGTATAGGAATCAGCGCTATCATACGGATAATTATCAAAAGCACAAAAGTTAAAAAAATTCTTTTACGGAGGTCCCTTAAAGACCAAATTTTTCGCAGTGTTTTAAACATTTATGGGGATTATTATCTGTTAATTATTCACGACTGACGCAAATTATCGCAATTTGAGTCGTAACCAGTTATTTTTAAATAATAATTTAAAACGGAGGATGAAGCCATCTTCAGATAGCGAAACAAACGGACACCCCGCTAGTAAGCTGTGTGGGTCGTTTACTTCTTATTTATAATTTAATGTTGCCGAGCTGAAAATTGCGTAAGTTATATTATTGGGTTGATTTACTTTTTCTTTTTGAGTTTTTCTGACATCGCGAGAAAAATCAAAAACCTTTTCCTGGGCTCAATATCTTTGAGAACCTTGACAAGACGACAATTTTTATCAACAATTTTTTCTTTAATAAGTTTTGTCAAAGTAATTTTTTCCCCATCCTTAAAATGTTTTTCCAACACTGAGTATTGAATTGGAAAAGCTTTTCTCGATCTGCCTTTAATGCCTCTACGTTTGGGCAATCTTTGAGCAAGCTTAGTTTGCCCACCTTCAAAAAAAGCTGGTATATTCCTTGATGCGCCAGATCTTGCTTTCTGACCTTTAGTTCCGCGACCAGAAGTCCGACCTTTCCCGCTTGAGTTGCCTCTACCTTTTCTTTTTTTAGGTTTTAGAATTTTCGGTTTTAAATTTGACAAAATATCCATTACTTTGAAACCTTTCTCAAAGCTAAAATCGTTGCTTTGGCATTATTGATTTTATTAGATGATCCAATAATTTTTGCCACAATATTTTTAATACCAGCTAGCTCTACCACAGCCCGAATAGAACCACCAGCAATAATTGATGTTCCAATTGGAGCTGGTTTCAAAATAATTTTAGCAGAATTAAATTTTAAGGTAACTGGTCTTGGAATAGTGTTATTAACTATTTCCACTTTCACGATTTTCTTTTTGGCACGCGCTTTGGCTTTATCGATTGCCACTGAAACTTCCTTACCTTTTCCCAGCCCAAATCCGACTTTACCGTGCCGATCCCCAATCACCACCAAAGCGCGGAAGCTAATTCTGCGACCGCCTTTCATCGTGCGCGAAACCCGGCTGATTTCAACTACCTTCTCGTCATACTCTGTTTTTTTTTGATTATAATCTGCCATTATATTTTTACTCCATTTTTTCGCATAGTTTCAATTAAAGCTTTTATCCGACCATGATATTTTTGTTTTTTTCGGTCAAAAAAACATTTAGTAATATTCTTTTCCATAGCAATCTGCGCAACTTTTTTGCCAACCAATTCCGCCATTTTTATTTTAGTAATTTTATCTTTAATCTTTTTTGACGAAACATAAACCATAGACGCACCGGTATTCATATCAATAATTTGCCCTTCAATATGTTTTAAACTTCTGTTAATTGTTAATTTAAAATTTCTAGGTTCTTTTTTCATTTTGCTCCTTGCCTGCCACCAATCGCTTTGGCAGCCTTACCGGCTTTTTTGCGAATCTTTTCGCCTTTATAACGTATGCCTTTGCCTTTATATGGATCTGGTTTTTTTATTTGTCTGATCAGCGCGCTAAACTGACCAACTTTCTGTTTATCAATCCCGCTGATAGCTATGGTATTTTTTTCAATTTTAGCTTCTAAACCATCGGGTATTTTCAAAATTATTGGGTGAGAAAAACCAAGTAACATTATTATTTGATTATTCTCCAGTTTGACCGAATAACCAACTCCATGAATTTCTAACACCTTTTTAAAATTGTCTGACACGCCAGTGACACAATTTTGTATTAGTGAGCGAAATAATCCGTGTTGAGCTTTGTAATACGATTTGTCATTTTTGTTTTCAACCATTATACTTTTCCCCTTGATTTTAATATTTAAAAATCTAGGAATTGCTAATTCTGTATTGCCGTATTTACCAGTAAATGCTAACATTTGCCCCTCTTTTACCACTTGGGTTTCTTCTGGAATGCTAATTAATTTATTTCCTATTCGGCTCATTCTACCTCACAAATCAATTCTCCCCCAATATGCTTTTTTTTGGCTTCATAATGAGCCATCAAACCTTCTGGGGTTGTTATTATAATAATTCCGCGTCCATTTTTAGGATAAGGAATTTTGCTGGCATTCACATATACTCTGCGACTTGGTTTTGAAATTTGTTTTACGCTGTGAATCGCTCCGTCTTGCTCGTTATATGCCAACGTGATAGAAATTGATTTTTTATTTTCGTTTAGCTTAAAATCCTCAATATACTTATACTTTTTGAAAACCTTGAGTAAATTCAAAAGTAAGCGAGATTTTTTTATATCAATCTCTATTTTTCGCGAAGCATATCCGTTTCTTAAGTTGTTTAACAAATTTGCGATTGGATCGTTGACCATAATAATATTTTTGTTTATTTATTTTTTCTGTCGGAGAATTTATTATATTAATTATCAAACAAAGCTTACCACGAACTTTTTCTGATGCCAGGAATTTCACCCTTGGTTGCTTTTTCACGAAAACAAATTCGGCACATACCAAAATATCTCATATATGCTCGCGGTCTACCACAAAGTAAACAACGGCTTTTCTGCCTAGAGGTAAATTTTGGTTTTCTTTTTGATTTTGCAATTTGCGATTTTTTCGCCATATGACTTTATTATTTACAATCTATTAAAAAACTGATGATTTAATGATTGAGGTTTAGATAATGTTTGTTCCTTGTTTTTTTGTTGTTGTATTTTTTTGGAATGGCATTCCAATTTTTTGTAAAAAGAATTTCGCCTGGTTGCTGTTTTTTGCCATAATATTTATATTTATTCCTAAATTAAAACTTTGGCTTAAATCCTCAAAAGTGATTTCAGGAAAAACAGCATGATCTTTAATACCCAAAGAAAAATTTCCTTGGCGATCAAACCTTGAATTCAGTCCGCGAAAGTCGCGAATTGACGGCAAAGCAACATTTATAAGACGCGAAAGAAAATCATACATTTTCACACCTCGCAAGGTCACTAAATACGCCACTTTTTCGCCTTGTCGTAATTTAAAGCCGGCAATAGATTTTTTTGCCTTTACCTGAACTGGTTTTTGTCCGGTTAATGTTGCTAATTCCTGTCCGAGTTTTCTTACCATTTCCTTTTCTTGGCGAAATTTACCATAGCCAGAGTTAATCGTAATTTTTTCGATTTTAGGTAATTCAAAATTGTTGCTGATATTAAATTCTACTTTGACCAGCGGATTAATTTTTTCAATTATAAATTTTTTAAAATTACTTATCATTTGGTTTTGGTTTAATGCTTAAATCTGCCTGACATTTTTGGCAAATTCTGGTAACCTTTTTGTTACTTCTTTCAATTTTAATTTTGGTAATTTTTCTGCAACTGGGGCAAACCAGCGCAAGATTGCTCGCATCAATCGGATGACTGATGTCAATAATTCCGCCCTTTGGGTATTTTTTACTAGGCTTGGCGTTTTTCTTTAAAGTGTTAACCCCCTGAACTTCAGCTTTGCGCACATCTGGGAAAATTTTTATCACTTGACCAATTTTCCCTTTATCTTTGCCAGCTTTAACAAAAACCAAATCACTAATTTTTATTTTGATATTTTTCATTTAAATAATTTCTTTGGCAAGTGAAATGATTTTCTTATAACCTTTGCTTCTTATTTCCCTTGCAACAGGACCAATAATTCTGGTGGCGCGAATGGTGCCTTCGTCAGCGCCTAAAATTACAACCGCATTGTCATCAAAGCGAACCGTGGTACCGTTTTTCCGTTTGATAGGCGCTTTAGTCCGTACAATAATGCCTTTTAAAACTGATTTTTTCTTGATTGGCGACTCGGGAATTACTTCAATGGCGCTGCCTATCACAATGCCAGCGATTCTAGCAGCTTTTTTGGGTCCGCGCCCAAGCACCTTAAAAACTCGGAATTTTTTCACTCCGCTATTGTCTGCTACTATGCAAATTGTTTTATCCATTAACATTATAATACCTTCCAGGTTTTCCGTTTTGATTTTGGCGCGATTGCTTCAATTTCCACCAAATCACCTACTTTATATTCTTTGGTTGAAACAGCCAAAAAATTCTTCACCAAGTTAAATTGCTTAAGATATTTGGGGTGGGTCTTAATTTTCTTAACTTCCACCTTAACTGTTTTTTTGTCAATAACTTTTTTAATTTGACCTTTTTGTCTTTGCTTCATTTGACTCCTTAATAATTCTTTGACTAATTATGGTATTAATTTGCGCGATTTGCTGGCGCAACTCGTTAATTTTGTGTGGCTTAGTAAATTTTTGCAATTGAATTTTAATTCTACTATCGTTTAAATCACTCTTTAAAATATTGAGTTGAGCTACTAATTGCGCTGTGGTTAGTTTTGATTTTTCTAAAAAATGATTTCTTTTTTTCATTTGACTATAAATTTTGTTTTAAAAGGCAATTTGTAATTGGCTAAGCTCATTGCTTCTTTGGCTAGCTCTTTGCTTACGCCGTCCATTTCAAATAATATTCTGCCGGGAGTAATTACTGTCACATAATGATCAACCGCGCCTTTACCCCCGCCCATACCAGTTTCGTTTGGCTGTTTGGTAATCGGCTTATCAGGAAATACCCTAATCCATACCTGACCTTCTCTTTTGATTTTTCTAGTCATAGCGCGTCTAGCTGCTTCAATTTGTCGGGAACTTAGCCATCCACGCCCAGTTGCTTTTAACCCAAAAGATCCGAATTCTAAATTTTGTCCTCGGTTACTTTTACCTTTCATTTTTCCTCTAAAATGTTTTCTGTGTTTTACTTTTCTGGGGATTAGCATATTTTTAATTGTTTTATCTATTTAATCTTAAAATTTGTGTATCTGGTATTATTTTTTATAAATCCAAACTTTAATTCCGACGGTACCGTAAGTTGTTTGACTATGATAAATCGCAAAATCAATATTAGCGCGTAAGGTGGAAGTTGGAACCGGACCATCAATATATTTTTCGCTACGAGAAATTTCAGCTCCGCCCAGCCGCCCAGAAATTTGAATTTTTACGCCAGTAACACCGCTTTGCATCACTTTAGTCATAGCATGCTTAACTGCTCGCTTATAATAAATTCTTTTAGTTAGCTGGTATCCAATGTTTTGCGCTACAAGTTGCGCCACACTATCGGGATTTTTTATTTCCATTACATCAATATCAAGCTTGGATTTCTGCCCAGGCATTGCCAATTTATTAATTAAAAACTTTTTTAAATCCTTTATCCCTTGCCCTTGCCGTCCGATTAAAATTCCTGGTCTGCTGGAATGAATTTCAATTTTGACATCTCTGGCATTTCTTTTAATGATAATTTTTTCGATGGATGCTTGCTCCCCAACCTTGGTATTAACTAATTCTCGGATTTTTATATCTTGAATCAAACTATCTTTAAAATCTGCTTTTGGCTTGTACCATAAGCTTTTCCATTTTTTATTGATTTGCAAGCGGTAGCTGATTGGATTTATTTTTTGACCCATAGAATTCCTTTCGGAATAAATTACAATTACCAAACTACAATAACCAAATAGTTATTATTATTTGATTATTTTAATTGGCTACTTTGCTTGGTTTGATAATTTTGGTTTTTTATCTTTGGCTTTTAATTTAGGAATTTCTTTTGATTTTGCTATTTCAAACTCAATGATGACATGGCTAGCAATTTTTTTAAATGGTGATACGCGACCGCGACTTCGGGGGATGTGGCGCTTCAGCGACGGTCCCATGTCTGCCCTAACCGCCTTAACCACTAAATTTTCGCTATTGATATTTTTTTCTTGAAAATTATTTTTTGCTTCGTAAAACATTTTTTCAAAAATTTTAGCGCCAGCTTTTTGTATCATTGATAATTTTACCAACGCTTTTTCAATACTCAAACCTTTAAGCTCTAAGCCAACAATTTTCATTTTAGCCGGAGATAATTTAATGTATCTTTTTTTAATCAATAATCTTGGATTCATTTTTTTGCTTGATTATTTTTAGCGAATTCTTTGGCTTGGACAGCTTGCTCTTCTTGTTTAGCCATCTTGCCACCATGCCGATGAAATGTCCGCGTAGGCGAAAATTCTCCTAATCTGTGTCCAACCATTTCTTCATTAACATTAACCATAATAAATTTTCTGCCATTGTGAACCTCAAATGATCGTCCTACCATTGCTGGAATAATTTGCGAAGCTCTTGCCCATGTTCGAATAGTTTTTTTGGGATCGCCTACTTGAATTTTTTTCATCAGATGATCCGGCACATACGGTCCTTTTTTGATTGATCTTGACATAATTAATTGTAAATTGATTATTTTTTATTTAGCATTTATATTCAGAAATCTAACATCTGGTTTTAAATTATTTTCTCTTTTTAACGATAAATTTATTTGAAGGTTTTTTCTTTTTTCTGGTTTTGCCACCAATCGCGATTTTGCCCCACGGAGTTTTTGGATATTTAAGTCCGATCGGATTTCTACCCTCGCCACCGCCGTGTGGATGCGCGGCTGGATACATAGCTTTTCCCCTAACCGTTGGACGAATTCCCATCCATCTTTTTCTGCCAGCTTTTCCAATCACAACATTTGAATGCTGAATATTGGAAAGCCGACCGATTGATCCGTAACATTGGCTATGAAATTTTCTGATTTCGCCTGATGGCAATTTAACATTGGTGTAGTCATCTTCCTTTGAAGAAATTGTGGCGTATTGACCAGCGCTTCTAACAATTTTTCCACCACTTCTAGGCTGTATTTCTAGATTATGAATTTGCGTTCCTGAAGGAATGTTTTTTAGTTGCATTCGGTTGCCGATGATAATTTCCGCTTTTTCAGCCACCTCAACTATATCACCAACTTTTAAACCATCAGGCGCCAGAATATATGATTTCTTGCCTTTATTAGTCTGGCTTTCAATCAAAGCGATAAAGGCGCTTCGGTACGGATCATACTCAATTGTTAAAACTTTGTTGGTTTGTTTCCCAAATTGTTTTAAATCAACCAGACGGTAATGTCTTTTTACCCCGCCACCCCTATGACGCACTGAGATATGACCCAAATCATCCCTTCCAGCATGGGTTTTCAATTTGATAGTTAAGCTTTTGTTTGGTTTTTTAGTGGTAAGTGAAGAAAAATCAGCCACTGTTATGGTTCGGCGCGATGGCGTAACTGGTTTATATATTTTTATAGTCATTTGATATCTTTCTTTTTACCAGTCACTTTTTTTGCCTCCACTTCTGGATTGGCGCTTAAATCAGTATCCTCAATTTTAAAATCCTTGATCTGTTGACCTTTTTTCAATGTTACTATAATTTTTTTTATATCAACTCGTTTTCCGAATTTAGAAGTTTGCTTTTTATGTCGCACTCTTTTTTTCTTGCCAATTTTATTGAGGGAACGCACTGACACAGTATTAACATTATACTTTTTTTCAATTTCTTTTTTCAGCTCGGTTTTATTCACTTTCCGTTTGACTATAAAAGTATACTGATTTTTCTTGCCTAAATCAAGGGATTTTTCGCTGATTTGTGGAATTACGTTTATCATTTGATTATTGTGTCAATGGCTTGCTTTGACGCTAAAATTATTTTTGCTTTTGCCATTTCCAGAATGTTGGTATTTTGGCTTTTTCGGTATAAAACTTTAGCCAAATTTTGCGATGCTCTTTTAACTGCCAAAATTTCTTTGTCTGTTAAAATTAATACTTTTTTTTCATCAAGATTGATTTTTTTTAACAATGCGTAAATTTCTTTGGTCTTTGGTTTGAGTTTTGACAAACCAGTCGCGCAGATAACTTGTCCAGCCATAATCATATCTTGAAACAGCTGTTTTTTGGCAAGCTTCATAATTCGCGCATTGATTTTTTTGTAAATTTTAATATTTTTAGGCGCAAATGTAACGCCTCCGCCAACCCAAAGCGGACTTTTGGCGCTACCAGCGCGCGCTTTCCCAGTACCTTTTTGCCTCCATGGTTTTTTATTGCTTCCCACCACTTCGCTACGGCTTTTGGGCGAACTTGATTTTTGCCTGCTATTATGAGCCATTGCTACAAAAATTGTTTTTAAATCAATCTTGGTTTTTGAAAATTGAGAAATCGTAATTGATTCTAATTCTTTTCCGTTGATATTAAATTGTTTGATGATTAGCTTTTTCATTGGTACAACATTACTCTGGTTTTATTGGGTCCGGCAACCGAACCCTTGACCACAATTAAATTTTTTTCAATATCAACATCAATTACTAGTAAGCCTTTGGTAGTATTGCGATGACCGCCCATTTGCCCCGGCATTTTTTTGCCTTTGACAACTCTTTGCGGAAAAGCCGAACCAATCGAGCCTGGCGCGCGATGATGCTGTGAACCGTGCGTTTCTGGTCCGCGAGAAAAACTATGTCGCTTAATTACCCCCTGAAATCCTTTTCCTTTTGAAACAGACATAGCGTTAACTTTTGATCCTTTTTCAAAATCAATTGACAGTGTTTTGCCTGCTTCCAAATTTTCTTGGCTTTGAATCTCTATTATTTTTGAAAATTTTTCTTTAATTGGCTTGATTTGCCCAGCGATAATTTTGTTAATTTTATTCTTTGGAGCATATGCCACCAATGCGCCAGTATTGGTTTTTTTAACAATAGTGGCTTTATCTAATTCTAACACAGTGGCAGATAGCGTTATGCCCTTTTCATTAAAAAATCTTGTCATACCAAGCTTTTTGTAAAAACCAAATTTTTTCATTGTCTTTTTTGGCATATCAGTTTGAATCCGTATTCAAATTTAATAAATTCTGCGGACTTACCCCTGTCAAATTTCGGCAAGGGCAGTATCCCCAGAAAAAAAACATTTAAGCTTAAACCAATTTTTTGATTTTAGGTTTTGGCTTAGTTGGTATTATTGTATTATTGTTTTATTTCAATATCCACGCCTGCCGGAAGATCTAGACTTGTAAGATCGTCAATCGTTTTACTATTCATATCAGTAATATCAATTAGCCGTTTATGCACTCTCATTTCAAATTGTTCAAATGATTCCTTGTGCACATGAGGCGACTTGATGACTGAAATTTTTTTGGTTTCAGTGGGAAGTGGCACTGGTCCATGCGCAATCGCTCCGCTTCGTTCGACGATTTCAATAATTTTTTTTGCTGTCTTATCAATAATTCGTGAATCATAGGAACGAAGTTTCACTCTAATTTTTTGCTTAACCCGCGCCATAAATTTACTTTATAATTTTGGTCACCATACCTGCTCCAACAGTTTTACCACCTTCGCGAATAGCAAAGTGCATCCCATCTTCCATGGCTACTGGCTGTAATAAGTCAATTTTCATATTGACGGTGTCGCCAGGCATTACCATTTCAGTGCCTTCCGGTAAAGTGCAGGAACCGGTAACATCAGTGGTTCGAATATAAAATTGCGGTTTATAACCATTGAAAAATGGTGAGTGTCGTCCACCTTCCTCTTTGGTTAAAACATATATTTCTGCGTCAAATTCCTTATGCGGGGTGATCGAACCGGGCTTGGCTAAAACTTGCCCACGCTCTATTTCTGTTCGTTCGATGCCACGAAGTAAAACACCCACATTGTCGCCAGCTTGACCTTGGCTAAGCTCTTTTCTAAACATTTCAACGCCAGTGACTGTGGCTTTTTTAGTTGGTTTGATACCCACGATTTCCACTTCATCGTTAACCTTGACAATTCCTCTTTCAATTCTGCCAGTGGCAACAGTGCCACGACCTTTAATTGAAAATACATCTTCAATCGGCATAAGTAACGGTTTGTCAATTTCTCTTTTTGGCTCAGGAATATTTTCATCAAGCGCGTCAACTAAATCATAAATCGCTTTTTCTGACTCGGCATCACCCTCTAGAGCCTTAAGCGCTGATCCTTTAATAATGGCTGTTTTATCACCATTATATTCATACTTGGTTAAAAGTTCACGAATTTCCATTTCCACAAGTTCTAAAAGTTCAGGATCTTTAACTTGGTCAACTTTATTGATAAAAACTACCATCTCTGGCACGCCGACTTGGTGAGCAAGCAAAATGTGTTCTCGAGTTTGTGGCATTGGACCATCAGTGGCTGCAACCACTAAAATAGCGCCGTCCATTTGGGCAGCCCCAGTAATCATATTTTTAACATAATCAGCGTGCCCCGGGCAGTCAACATGCGCGTAATGTCGTTTATCTGATTCAAACTCGCAGTGATAAGTCGCGATCGTTATTCCGCGCGCTTTTTCTTCGGGCGCCTTATCAATTTGGTCAACATTGAGAGCTTTGGCTTGCCCCTTTTTTTCTAAACACTTTAGAATTGCCGCAGTGAGCGTTGTTTTTCCGTGATCAACGTGACCGATTGTGCCAACATTAATATGTGGCTTGTTTCTTTCAAATTTTTCTGCCATCTTACCTTCCTCCCTTTGGTCGTCGAACTTATAATTTACTCTTTAATAATTTATAACGCGAACCAAAGCTTTAATATTTATTTATTAATTTTGACCAAAAACTACCAATTTAAAATCCCCTATTCCCCTTTGTCTAACTATATCATTATATAAAATTTTTAACAAGTAGTCAAGTCTAAATCTCTGACACTGTCCAATTATGCCAAACTTGTTGATTGGATTGATCGGTATTGCCTTCAAATGAATAGTGGTCAAAAGTGTCGCTTTCCGCTTCGCTATAAATTGATATTTTCACGCTACTGCCAACATTAAGCGCGCTACCCAAATCCGCCAAAGCAAAACTATAAGCCACTGATTTTTTGCCAATTCCGCTACTATATGTGTGAGCCTGTCCGTTGCCAGTGTTTTGAAATTTCCAATCATCGTCTGTATTGTATGGCGCGGTGTTTGCGCAAATTGCGCTATACCAAGGATTATACCAGATTTGACCGTCAGAATGATAAGCGATATTGATTTGCATATATACGTCAGTGCCACCGCAGGCATTGCTGATGTCAGGATTTTCGTCAGCGCTTATTTTGATATTATATGTTAAAGACTCAATGGTATTACCATCGATCGCTGTGCGAGTAGTTGGAAGCTCGCCGTCCACAGTCCATTTAACATACAATCGTCCGTCTCGCACACCTAAATACAAATTGTCTAAATCAATCGGGCTATAATGATAAACGCCATTGGGTGGCGCGCCTCCGCCCGGCTCAGTAAAATCGCCAGTGGCGTCGTCAAAAACCAAAGTAAGCGCAGATAAAATATCGTCCACCGAAGTGGCGCTGTATTGCCCAAAAATGGTTGAGGGAATGGTAGAGGTTTGCCTGTTATTTTGATTATCAGTAGAGTTTGCATTGTTTGAATTGTTGCTTTCGCTACTGCTGGTATTACCACTTGAACCATTGTCGCTACTTGAACTTGTGCTAGCGCTGGGACTTTCGTTTGAGCTACTTGTCGCGCTACTGCCACTATTAGAATTTACGCTTGAATTATTTGAGCTGGTAGCGGTTGGTTTTGCTTGACTAGCTGTGCTCGCTACTACATTAGTATCAACCATTGGTTGCTCTACATTGGCTAATGTTTCACTCGCTTTTTGCATTAAACCAGTGTAATTTTCTGCTAATTTTTTATCATCGTCGCTGATAGCCGACTTTGTGTATTGACCAACCTTTGAATTAAAAGAAAATTTGTTCATTTCAGCGATTTGGATTTTTCTGCCTAGATACTCTGCCTGCACCAAACTTTTAAAAACTATTAGCTCAACCACTTCATTGATTTTGGCGCTTAGGGAAAATTCAGTTCCTAGCGCTGTTGCTTTAATGTCGCTACTTATGACTGAAAAAACCTTGCCGTCTTTTTTTTCAATTTTAAAATATGATTTACCGGAAATTTGGTCGATTGAAATCTCGGCGCTGGTCATTTTTGTGATTTTGATTTGGCTAGTTGAATCCAGCGCCAGCAAATCGCCACCTTCAAACGATAATACCGCGCTTGAATTTTCATCTGTTCGAATTGACGATCCGACTTTAATCTCTTGCTTGTTCTCCGCGCTATTCCACGCCGGTTCGCCTGCTAAATTTACTTCCACTTTTCCTTGTAATATAACTAAATTTGCTTTCAGATCCGTGGCTTGTTTTTCTGATAAAGTGGAAACGATTTTATTCTCCGCTTCGCGAGGTTGTTTGCTTTTAAAAACAAAATACAAAACCAGCGCTACGATGGCTAGCGCGATAACCAAAATTATCGCCACTAGCTTTTTATTATTTTTTATATTGTCCAGCAAATTGATAACTTTTTGATTAATTTTACCTTCCAATATAATTATAACATTAAAGCACATTATAGCGCAAAAATTTAAACAAAAGATTAAAATTGTTATTCGCTTATTCGCGCGAATTAGGGATATAATAAATTTAGAAAAGCCCAGAGTACCAGAGTATTTGAGAAGCGTCCCCTTTCTTTTTGTTTGTTTAATTTTTTGTTTCGGTGTAAATGAAATTCGCCCAGCCCAATAAGAGACTTGACTAGCGCTTGATATTATCATAAAATCAGGATAGTATAATTATGCAACTTGACAATCCAAGGAGGAATACAAATGGGAAACAGCATTTCTACTGGCTGGCGAATCCTTCCGTTTCGCCATACTGATGTATCACCAAACTTATCGCAAAATCTTTCAGCCCTTGATTTGAAACACTACAAGCATCAAAATGGCGCTACTGAAAGCGAAATCGAAAGGTTTATTACTTGGCATTTACCTACGACTATACATACTAGCTTAACTATGCCAATATGCCAAAGCGAGCTACCCACTATTAACTTTTGGTTAAACTGGAAAATACAAAATACTGACCTTCCCGATGTTGCGCTAATTGTGTCATACAGGCAAGAACTTCAAACATTGAAAAAAATTATTAATAGTCATAGTGGTCAAATGTTTGGTCTGAAGCATTTGAAAGGATTAAACAGGATGCCAAGGAGAAAAAATTAACCTATAAAGAATACATTCAGGTTGATTTCAACGTTTTGTACGCACCCAAAGATTTACCAACAGCAATGCGCTCTAAGGCTTTGGAAAGGCTGGTATGGATGCATTGTTTAGCCAGTTATAATTGTGGCGATTTTCCCCCATCAAACTCTAAAAAATTTGATGTAATATTAAATCCGTCAGGCAATAGAATTCTCGGTATTTATGTGAGTCCTATGGTAGTAACCAAATATATGGGGGATTATGCGTTCGCAGATGAGGATTGTGTTGCCCGTTGGTACCAAGGCAATAAATCGATCTTGCTGTGTCATTACGAAAAAATGAATGACAAACAAGCTCGTGCTTTAGATTGTATTAACGAATGGACAAGATTCCAGGAACAAAAACAAAAACATATGAAAGAAGTTGCTGAATTCCGAAAAACACAACAATCTAGAATGCGTAAATCTACCGAACAGCAAATAGACGAAGCGTTTGATTTATAATTATAAATGTTGGTTGCCAAACCAACAATAGAAAACAACCTATATCCGCGCCGGTAGCGCGGATTTTTAATTAGTCACTTTTTGGTCTAATTTTATAGCGAGAGAGAACGATAGGCGATTCTATTTGCTTTTGCCTTCAATAATGTTTTGAGTAATATTTTTCGGCACAGGCGCGTAATGGTCAAATTCCATTGAATAATTTCCGCGACCCTGAGTCATTGAACGAAGGGAAGTTGAATAGCCAAACATTTCCGCCAGTGGCACTTTAGCGTCAATCGCTTTAACTGGACCGCGCTCGGAAGTTTCCTCAATCTGCCCGCGTTTGGATGACAAATCACCCATCACATCGCCAAAATAATTGTCTGGTGTGGTGGCTTCAATTTTCATAATCGGCTCAAGGAGTATCGGCGAAGCCTTTTTCACCGCTTCCTGCACTGCCATTGATCCAGCGATTTGAAACGCCAGCTCTGACGAATCAACATCGTGATACGATCCGTCGTATAGCTCAACACGCACATCAACCAGCGGATAACCAGCAATTACCCCTTTTTGCAGAGCTTCCTTTACCCCTTTTTGCACTGCTGGAATAAATTCCTGAGGAATAATACCGCCCTTAATCGCGTTGACAAATTCAAAACCAGCTCCTCGCACTAGCGGTTCAATTTTAAGTAAAACATGCCCATATTGCCCGTGACCGCCAGTTTGACGAATATATTTTCCTTCGGCTTGCGAGTGGCTTTCAATAGTTTCTTTATAAGCAACTTGCGGGGCTGAAACATTGGCTTCCACATGGAATTCTCTTTTCATTCGGTCAACCAAAATTTCAAGATGAAGCTCGCCCATGCCAGCAATAATAGTTTGGTTGGTTTCGTGATTGGTTGAAATTTGAAAAGTTGGATCTTCTTGCGCCAATTTTTGAAGCGCCACGCCCATTTTTTCTTGATCTGGTTTGGTCTTTGGCTCAATCGCCACCGAGATAACTGGATCCGGAAAATTGATTGTTTCTAAAATTACTGGTTTTTCCATTGAACAAAGCGTATCGCCAGTGGTAGTATCTTTGAGTCCCACTGCCGCGCCGATTTCGCCAACTGAAATTTCTTTGATTTCTTCTCGGTGGTTAGCGTGCATCAGCACAATTCTGCCCAGCCGTTCTTTTTTATTCTTGCTGGCATTAAACACATACGAACCAGCTGACACCTTGCCGGCATAAACTCTAAAAAAAGTTAGCGTGCCCACAAATGGGTCAGTAGCAATTTTAAAAGCGAGCGCGGTGAATGGTTCTGACTCGTCTGCTTTTCTGATTATTTCCACCCCTTCATCTTTGGGATCCATACCAATTACTTGCGGAACATCAAGTGGTGACGGTAACAAATCAACAATATAATCCAGAATTTTAGTCACAGAAACCGACCGTCCATCTGCCACAAAAACTGGAAAAAAAACGCCAGACAAGGTCGCTTTTCGCAGGGCTAAAATAATTTCCGCAGTATTAAGCTCCTTGCCATCAAGATATTTTTCCATTAAACTATCATCAAACTCAACCACTTTTTCAATCAGTTCCAGCCTTGCCTGCCCAGCTTTTTTTTTGAGATTTTCTGGAATTTCTATTTCCTGTAATGTATTTTCTAGCGAGGCAGGGTCAGCGTCAGAATAAATATACGCTTTATTTTTTACCAAATCGACAATTCCTTTATGTTCGTTAGACTCGCCAATCGGCAAAAAAATTGCGTATGAATTAGGATTTAGTCGCTCGCGAATTGAATTATAGCTCATATTAAAATCACCGCCGAGCGCGTTAATTTTATTGATAAAACACATTCGGGGAACATTATATTTATCAGCTTGTCGCCAAACGGTTTCGGACTGTGGCTCTACTCCCATTTTCCCGTCAAAAATTACTACTGCGCCGTCAAGCACACGGAGCGACCGTTCAACTTCTGCGGTAAAATCAACATGCCCGGGCGTGTCAATAATATTAATGCGATGTAGCTCGGGATTTTCGTCTGACTTCCAAAAGCAGGTAGTGGCAGCTGAGGTAATGGTAATTCCGCGCTCTCGCTCTTGGTCCATCCAGTCCATTACCGCCAGCCCTTCATGCACTTCACCTATTTTGTGCGTCTTTCCAGTGAAAAACAAAATACGCTCGGTGACTGTTGTCTTCCCAGCGTCGATATGGGCAATAATACCGATATTTCTGATTTTATCTAAATTGATTTTGTCTGGCATAAAATTATCTCAAAATATAAAACTCAAATTGCCTCGTAGGCAATCGCCGCAGAGGCGAAACGATAATCCGAAAATCTAAATATCTGTGGAATTTGCGCAATCCCTGCCCGTCCGACAGGGGGTGTGTATCTGGGTAAAATCAAAATCGCGCGAAATGGGCAAACGCTTTGTTGGCTTGCGCCATTTTGTGCATATTATCGCGCTTGGCGATAACCGCGCCAGTTTCATTGCGAACATTTAAAATTTCTTCGCACAAAAATTCATCGTATGTTTTACCCTGTTTTTCCCGCGCCGCGTTAATTATCCAGCGGAGAGCAAGTATAACTTTTCTTGCGTCAGTCACTTCCATCGGCACTTGATAAGTTGCGCCCCCCACTCGTTTACTTTTAACTTCCATGAGTGGAGCCGCTTTTTTAATCGCGTCTTGCAAAACATCCAAACCGTTTAGCTTGGTTTCTTTTTCTATTTTGTCCATTGCTTTGTAAACCAAATTTTTAGCTATTTCCTTTTTCCCGCCAATCATAATATAATTGATCAATTTAGAAATAAGCAATGAATTGTATCTTGCGTCAGGCGCTAAAATTCTTTTTTTGAATCTAGGTTTTCTCATAGTTTATTTTTCTTAACTCTTTTAGCGCCGTATTTACTTCTGCCTTGCATTCTGTTTTCAACTCCATACGTGTCGTATTTCCCTCGCACAATATGATACCGAACACCCGGCAAATCTTTAACTCTGCCACCGCGAATAATTACCACTGAATGTTCCTGCAAATTATGACCAATGCCTGGAATATACGCTGTCACTTCTTGCCCAGAAGTTAAGCGAACTCTAGCAATTTTACGGAGGGCTGAGTTTGGTTTTTTAGGAGTGGTAGTAGTCACTTTGGTGCATACTCCGCGCATAAATGGTCGTCCTTTAGGAAAATCAATGGCGCGATTTTTTTTGAAATTAAAACCCTTGCGTAGCGCGGTAGTTTTAACTCGCTTCACTTTGCTTCCTCTTCCTTTTCTCACTAATTGATTAATTGTAGGCATAAATTCGCTTCGCTCAAATTGAAATCTCAATCCGCCAATTGGCGAATAAATCTCAAATTTTTATTTAAATTTGTTTGTTGTTTGTGTTTTATTATTTGTTATTTTGCGCTACGGTAGCCAGTTCCAGCTGGAATCAGCCGTCCAATTATAACATTTTCTTTAAGTCCACTCAAGTTATCAACCGCGCCGCGAATCGCCGCAGTCATCAAAGTGTGAGTGGTTTCTTGAAACGAAGCAGCTGACAAAAAACTATATGTTTTGAGCGCCACTCTGGTAATTCCCATTAAAATTGGCGTGGTAATTAATTTCAAATTTTTATTTTTGGAATCTGCTATTATCTCGTCGTAATCCTTGATATCTAAAACTTGTCCGGGAATAAATTCCAAACTTGACGAACTTTCTATTAAAACTTTTGAAAACATTTGCTTGATAATAATCTCAATGTGTTTGTCGTTAATTGCTTGCCCTTGCTGAGCATAAATTTTTTGAATTTCTAAAATTATATAGCGAATCGTTTTTTCTACACCGCGATATTTTAACGATATTTCCAAATCAATATGATCGTCAGTGATAAAATCGCCAACCTCAACTTTTTGCCCGTCTTTAACAGTCAGTTGGGCATTAAGTGGCGCGTAGAATTCAGCAAATTTCAGTTCTTCTGATTCAATAATGATCTTGTCTTTTAAAATCTTGACTTTGCCGGCAAGCGTGGCGCGAATCGGTTTTTTATCATCGCATATGGCAAGATTTTGTTTTTTTGAAACCACTTGCCCGGTTTTCACAATCGTTTTATAGCCTTCGGTGGTGTATGTTTCAGTTTTCTTTTCGCTACTGGTCAAGTGAATGGTATAGCTCTCGGACTTTTCGTGAATTTGAATAACGCCTGAAAACGGCGCCAGGAGCGCGGGTCGTTTGGGTTTTCTAGTTTCAAAAACTTCCTCCACACGCGGAAGACCGGAAGTAATGTCCTCGCCTTGCACCCCGCCCATATGAAAGGTTTTCATCGTGAGCTGAGTTCCTGGCTCGCCAATCGCTTGCGCCGCGGTAATCCCCACCGCCTCGCCAAACTCAACCTCTTTGGTAGTTGCCATATCCATTCCATAGCATTTTTTACAAATACCCCATTTGGCTTTGCAGTAAATTGGTGTGCGAACTTTAATTTCCTCAATACCCGAATTCTCTATTTCTTTAGCTTGAGTTTTTGAAATTAAACTATTTTTTTTGACAATGACTTTACCAGTTTTTAGATCTAAAATTTGCGCGAAAGAAACGCGACCGAGCAGTCTTTGCGTCATTTCAGCGCCTACATCTTCGTTATCGCTTGTATAAACTGTAATATATTTTTTAGTCCCACAATCATCTTCTGAAACAATAATATCCTGCGCAACATCAACCAGCCGTCGCGTCAAATAGCCAGCGTCTGATGTTCTAAGCGAAGTGTCGGATTTTCCTTTTCTGGCACCATGGGTGGAAATAAAGTATTCATAAACATCCAAGCCTTCCTTAAAGCTGTGCTTAATCGGCATAGTGATAATTTCGCCAGTAGGTGAGACAACTAGCCCTTTCATACCGCTCATTTGGATAACCTGAGCAAACGAACCGCGCGAACCCGACTCAATCATTTCATAAACCGGGCTGGTTTTGTCAAAACCAGCAATCATTTTTTTCTCAATGTCGGATTTGGCTTGCGACCAAATATCTATTTTTTTAAAAGTCAATTCCTCCTCGGTGATTAGTCCATTTTGGAATTGATTTTCAATAGTAATAATTTGTTTATCAGCTTCCCTGATTATTTGCGGTTTTTCTTTTGGCGCGTGCAAATCGTCCATTGAGATTGTCAATCCTGATTTGCCCGCCCAATAAAATCCCAAATTTTTCAAATTATCAACTAATTCCACGCATTTTTCTTTACCCAATTGTTCATATGTGTCAGTCACTAATTTTTTGAGTTTTCCGCTATCCATTGTCTTGTTAATAAAACGCATTTCCCGGGGAATTTCATTGTTAAACAAAATCCGTCCCACGCAAGTTTCTAAATTCTGACCCGGTTTGATTCTTACTTTGATTTTTTGTTTAACATCAATATGCCCGAGTTGATAAGCTAAAATCGCTTCGTTTTTGCCAGCAAACATTTTTAAATTTTTGTTATTCGTTTCGTCAAATTTGGTAATGTAAAAAATTCCGTAGACAATATCATAGCGTGGGTGAACTACCGGCTCGGCTGATGCTGGTTTCAAAAGATTATTCACCGATGCCATAATACCCCTGGCTTCAGCTTTGGCTGAATCTGATAAAGGCAAATGAACCGCCATTTGATCACCGTCAAAGTCGGCGTTGTAAGCGTAACAAACTAACGGATGAACTTGAATGGCTTTTCCTTCTACTAAAAGTGGCTGAAAAGCTTGGATACCAAGTCGATGAAGTGTGGGCGCGCGGTTTAGTAGAACATGCGATTTAATAGTGATCCGCTCCAAAATCTCCCACACTTCTGGTGGCGCTTTTTCTATCATTCTGGACGCGTTTTTTATATTATGAACATGACCTTCCTCGATGAGCTTACTCATCACAAATGGTTTATAAAGTTCCAAAGCAATTTTTTTCGGAATTCCGCATTGACCGAGTTTTAATTCTGGTCCAACAACAATTACGCTACGACCTGAATAATCAACTCTTTTTCCCAAAAGATTTTGCCGAAATCGTCCTTGCTTGCCTTTAAGCATATCAGACAACGAGCGTAATTTTCGATTGCCAGCGCCGGTTGTTTGGGGGGTTTTTCCGCGACGGGAGTTGTTGTCAATCAAGGCGTCAACCGCTTCCTGCAACATCCGCCGTTCATTACGGGTGATTACTTCCGGCGCGCCAGTTAATAATAATTTTCTCAATCGATTGTTTCGGTTGATAACTCTACGGTACAAATCATTCAAATCAGAGGCGGCAAATCGTCCGCCGTCTAGCTGGACCATTGGTCTAAGGTCTGGCGGCATCACTGGCAATTTAGTTAAAATTAAATGATCGGGCTTTATTCCAGCTGCGAATAAATCCTTCAAAATTTTTAGTCGGCGAAGAACTTTTTTCTGGCTTGAGACAGGCACTTTTTCAATCGTGCTTTCTATTTTTTTAATTTCTTCTTCCAAGTTGATATTTTGAAGCAATTTAAAAACCGCTTCGGCGCCAATGCCAACGGTTACCACATTGCCATATTTCATGCTGAACTCGTGATATTCCTCTTCGCCAAGTAGCATTTTTGGCGCTAATGATTTGAGCTGATTTTTAGTTCGTTTGTATTGTTGCTCTATCACATGGATATCAACATTTTTCCGTTTTTTAATTTCCTGGTATTCGTCTTCCAGCTGTTTTAAATTGCTTTCCACTATCTCATTGTTGACCTGTGTAATGATGTAGCTGGCAAAATAAATAACCTTTTCCAGCTCGTTGACAGTTTTGTCTAGCACCATGCCAAGAACTGATGGCACTCCTCGCACATACCAAATATGAGAAATTGGGATACACAAATTGATATGCCCCATTCTTTCCCGACGGACGCTTGAGCGAGTTACTTCAACTTGACACTTGTCGCAGATCACGCCTTTATAGCGGATTTTTTTGTATTTTCCGCAATAACATTCAAAATCTTTGGTCGGACCAAAAATTTTTTCGTCAAAAAGACCGTCTCGTTCTGGTTTTTGGGTACGATAATTGATAGTTTCCGGTTTGGTAACTTCACCATATGACCAGCTTTCAATGTCAGCTGGCGAAGCAACGGAAATTCTCAATTTGTCGAAATTAAATCCAATATCTCGTCTATCCATATTACTCCATTATTTCTTCTTTGGTGGCAATCGGCGGATTCTCCTCTTGCCCAGCTAAAATTTCGGTAATCGCTTTGTCCTCGTCCGCTACTGATGCTGGCGCGATCTTAACTATTTTAGCTTGAATTTTTGGTTTTTCTAAAATTTTTTGCACTTTTTCGCCTTCAATCGGGGTGATATTTAATCCTAAACTTTGCAACTCTCTGACCAGCACATTAAATGATGCTGGTATAGATGGTTTTTGAATTTCTTGTCCCTTGATAATAGCTTCATACGCTTTGGCGCGACCTTGCACATCGTCTGATTTAATAGTTAAAATTTCTTGCAAAGTATGGGCGGCGCCATAGGCTTCCAACGCCCAAACTTCCATTTCTCCAAATCTCTGTCCGCCAAATTGCGCTTTTCCGCCAAGCGGTTGTTGCGTTACAATTGAGTATGGTCCAGTTGAACGAGCGTGAATTTTATCTTCAACCATATGAATTAATTTCATTATATAAATAATTCCGACTGTTACGGGGCGAGCATATACTTCACCAGTTCGTCCGTCAATCAATGCGCTTTTCCCGTTTTGTGGCAGACCAGCTTTTTCTAATTCTTTTTGAATACTAGCCCAAGCAATTCCATTGAAAACTGGCGACGCCACTTTATAGCCTAGTTTTTGCGCTGCCCAGCCAAGATGGGTTTCTAAAATCTGACCTAAATTCATACGAGAAACAACGCCCAGCGGATTTAAAATAATATCAACCGGCGTTCCGTCTACCAAGTGAGGCATATCCTCAACTGGTAAAATTTTAGAAATAACGCCCTTATTTCCGTGTCGTCCAGCTAATTTATCTCCTACTTGAATTTTTCTCAGTTGCGCGATTTCTATTTCAATCATTTGATAAACTCCAGTTGGCAACTCGTCGCCTTTATCTTTGGTAAAAATTTTGATTCCGATTACTTTGCCGTGTTCGCCGTGAGGCAAACGGAGTGACGAATCAACCACCTCTTTGGCTTTTTCACCAAAAATTGCGCGAAGTAATTTTTCCTCAGCTGATAATTCTGATTCGCCTTTGGGTGAAATTTTACCCACTAATATGTCGCCTGATTTTACCTCAGAGCCAATCGTGACAACTCCTTGGTCGTCTAAATTCGCCAGCGCGTCTTCACCCACATTGGGAATATCTTGGGTTATCAGCTCTGGTCCGAGTTTGGTATCGCGCACTTCTATGGAATAATTTTCAATATGAATTGAGGTTAGCAAATCTTCGCGCACCAATTTTTCAGAAATAATAATCGCGTCTTCATAGTTTGCTCCGCGATGCGATGCAAATGCAACCAATAAATTTCTTCCCAGCGCGATTTCACCATGATCGATAGCTGACGATTCGGCGATAATTTGTCCTTTTTTTACATAATCGCCAATTTTAACGGTTGGATGCTGATTAATGCAAGTACCTTGATTAGAACGAAAAAACTTTTCTAGCGGATAAATAAATTTATCGCTTTTTGATTTGATTACCACTCGTTGGCTATCAACTGCTTCAACTTTTCCATTATGGTCAGACGCGATAATTTGACCTGAATAAACCGCTGCTTCTTCTTCCATGCCAGTTCCAACAATCGGCGAATCGTATTTAACTAGTGGCACTGCTTGCTTTAACATATTAGATCCCATAGATGCGCGCGTGGCGTCATCATGCTCGACAAATGGTATGAGCGCGGTGGAAACAGACACGATTTGCCGAGGCGAAACATCCATAAAATCCACTTTTGAAACCGGCGCTAAGATCGGTCCTTTTGATCCGCGGGCAATTATTTGCGCATCAGTCAAATAATCATTTTCTATTTTGGTTGAGGCGGGCGCGATCAGATATTTTTCTTCTTCAAATGCGTCCAGATAAACCACTTGATGGCTAACTTTTGGTTTTGAGCCTTTTTCCTTGATAATTTTCAAATAAGGCGTTTCAATAAAACCATACTCATTGATTTTTGAATAAGTGGCAATTTGCCCCACTAAACCAATGTTAGGACCTTCGGGTGTGGCAATCGGACAAATCCGTCCGTAATGGCTGTGGTGCACATCGCGCACTTCAAACCCAGCGCGTTCGCGCGACAGTCCGCCCGGACCGGTGGCGGCAATTCTCCGTTTATGCTCCAGCTCAGACAATGGATTAGTTTGATCCATAAATTGAGATAATTGGCTGGAAGCAAAAAATTCCTGTAAAATCGCGATAATCGGGCGGTTGTTAACGAGTTGTCCGGGCGCGATGGTGGCTGGATCAAAATAACTCATCCGATCTTTGATGATTCTTTCCATGCGAAGCATTCCCACCCTAAGACGCGATTGAATCAACTCGCCCACCGCGCGCACCCGCCTATTTTTCAAATGATCAATATCGTCTGGCTCAGCATTTATATCATTATTCAAACGGATAATTTCCCTTACAATACCAATTACATCATCAAGCAGGAGCAGATAGTTTTCTTGGTTGTAAGGTTTGTTCACATTTAATCGACGATTGATTTTATAGCGACCGACTTTCCCCAGCGAATACCTTTTCGTGTTAAAAAACATATTATCAAAAAAGGTTTCTGCTGATTCTGCGGTCACTAAATCGCCTGGTCTAACTTTTTTATATGTATCAACCAACGCTTCCCTGCGATCTTTGGTCGCATCTTTTTGCAAGGTCTTTTTGATATACTGATGCTCTTGATTGGTGTCAACATCAGCAAACAAATTAATTAAATCATTATTAGTGTAATCGCCCAGCACTTTTAAAAAAGTGGTGATGGGGATTTTTCGGCGACGATCAATTTTAACATGAAGCACATCCCTATTTGATGTTTCAAATTCAAGCCAAGCGCCACGTGCCGGGATAATTTTCGCGCTGAATAATTTTCGGGTGCCGTAATTATCTAAAGTAAAGATAACGCCATACGAACGAACAATCTGTGTGACAACCACGCGCTCAATACCGTTGATGATAAAAGTTCCCCGCCTGGTCATCACTGGAAAATCACCCAGATAAACATCCGCGCCTTTGGAGATCTCAAGATCTTTGTTAACTAATTTAACGCGACATTTTAGTGGCGCTTTGTATGAAAGATTCCTATCTTTGGCTCTTTGCTCGTCGATTTTTGGCTCTTCCAATTCGTAATCCTCAAATTCTAATGAATATTTTTTACCAGTAAAATCATCGATTGGGTTGATTTCGTCAAGCAGTTCCTTGATCCCGTTTTCAAACAGCCAATTATACGAGTCCTTTTGGATATCAATTAAGTTGGGAAGAGAAATACTGATGGCTTGCTTGGAAAAATATTTTCTATTCATAGATTTTTTCATACAAAAATAACAGCTCAAAATAAACTGTCTTTTACCATGCTATTTTTGGTAATTTAGACTTTTCAATTTTGATCAAATTTCTTTTAATTTCCCGAGTGCCACTCACAACTCATCTGTATCTTAATTTAATTATACAACTAAATAAAAGTTTGTCAAGGGCAACTCAGAGGTTGGACATTTGGGTTTGATTTTAGAATAAACACAACTTACGCAAAATATCATTCCACCCTTTGTCATCCTCAACCGACTGTCCCTCTTGTCATCCCCAACCGACTATCCCCTTGTTATCCTCAACCGAAAGCGAAGCGCTTCGGATTGGGGATCCAGCCCCTCCCGTCATCCCGCACTTGATGCGGGATCCAGCCCCTCCCGTCATCCCGCACTTGATGCGGGATCCATTCAGTCTGGATTCCCGCTTTCGCGGGAATGACACATTCTTTGTCATCCCCAGCTTGACTGGGGATCCAGTCCTGTCTGGATTCCCGTTTTCACGGGAATGACGGAAGGGGGGCGGGAATGGCAAGCGGAACGGGAATGACGGGCGGAACGAGAATAACGACCGACGAATTAAGCATAACAACAAAGAATCCGACGGAGCAAGCCCCGCGGTATTCTTTGTTTCGCTATCTAAAGATGGCTTCATCCTCGGAGCAAGCTCCGGGGTATTCGCCATCTTGAAATAAGCGGAAGTTTTGCGTAAGGCGTGTATAAAGTATTATAAAAAAATTATAAAATCTATCATCTAGATTCTAACATCTGATATTATTGCGAATATGGATTTACCACGCGACCGTTTACATGCGCCTCAAAATGCAAATGAGGTCCGGTTGACAAACCAGTATTGCCAGAGTAACCAATAATCTGCCCTTGTTTTACATAATTACCAACACCAACCGCAAACGACGACAAATGCGCGTACCGTGTATGAAGCCCTCCACCGTGATCAACCACTAGCGAATTTCCCCAACCTCTGCCCCAACCACCAGTGCTTTCAACAATTTTTCCTGACTGACTAGCGACCACTGGAGTACCGACATCAGCGCGATAATCTATTCCGGTGTGATATGACGTAATCCCACGCGTAATGCCCTTGCTTGCAATGGGCACGATTAATCCAACGCTAGCATTACCTTCATAACTTGACGATGTTTCTCTGGCACTGGATTGATCGCGATAGGCGACTGTTCTTTTTTGACGCGCCAATCTCGCCCGTTCGGCAACCAATCTTTTTTGCTCTGCCTCTTGCGCGATCCGTCGTTTCTCGTCATTGATTTCTCCCAACCACGCAAGCGAATTTTCGGTTGTGTATGGAGGAATAACCAAAGTTGTTCCAGGATTTATTTTTTCCAAATCTAATGCGGACAAATTATTAACCTTTTGAATCGTCGCCACACTCACATCAAACTTACGCGCAATTTGTGTAATAGTATCCCCTTCTGCCACTCGATACTGAAAATCACTGGTTGCTTCTTCACTAATGTTGGGTTTGATTAAAAATCCATCTTCAGCGCCTTTGACAGCCATCTCTAAATGACTATTATTTTCGTCTATTAGTGGCGTGTATAAATCAAGAGCAGACGCTATTTTAACGCTAGCTTCCTGATCAACCCACACAAATTGACTTCGTGCGTTTGCCTGACTGGAAATGATATTTGAGCCAACTACCAAAAATGATAAAATACTGATAGAACTTATCTTGTAATAGACAATTTTATCCGCAAAAAAATTTAAAAAAATGTTCCTTGAGACCTGCTTCTTTTTTAAATTACTTAAAAATTTATTCGAGCCACTAATTCTTTTTTTCTCCCTCGCACTCGTGAAATTAAATCGTTTTTGTTTATACTGTCTAATTTTGTCTACAATCTGATGTATATTTGTTTGCATTTTATATGCGTAAAACATACTATAGCTGATTTTTTATATTTGTCAAGTGCATAATTGAAAATGAGGTTGGAGATTAGATATTAGAGGTGGGAAAAATATTTTAAAATTTGAGATTTTAATTTACTTCTCCGTCACATTCACACTAACAACACTCGGCGAATATGTAATTAGCGTGATGCCTTCTGGTAATTTAATATCGTTGGGCTTAATTGCCACATCGTATTTTTGCGAGGTATTTACCAAAGACAAATTTAAATTAACATTGATGTCGTTGTTATTAACCTGGGCAAGTAATTCGGACGCGCCAGTAATTTTGATTAAAATTGCGCTGGGCAAAGTAGATTCCAGCTGATATTTTCCATTTAAGTTTTCAACCATAAATTTATTGGTGGAAATGATTTTTTCATTGGATAAAAGCCCTATTTTTACTGCTACCTCAACTTGCTTAATTGAATCAACCACTAATACTCCACTAGGCATTTTTATATTTATATCAATATTAAAATCAGCATTTTGATTTTTGAGGGAAATTGGGCTTGTTTCAATGTAGCTGATGCTGGCAATCTCGGTGGCTGGACCGCTAATGGCAATCGTGCTGGGCGCAACCGTCACCGCCTGCACCGAATAACCGCTGGCGATTTCGTCAGTAAAGATTGGTTTTATGCCCACTGTTTTTATGTTCGACGACTTGCCGATAGTAATATCAGCTGAAATTTCTTTTGGCTCATACACTACATTTGGAACTATATTGTTGGCGCTGTCAAATGCTTTTATAGAATAAATTTTGGAAAAATTAGCGGACGCGTCACTTAAATTTACAACGATCGCGTGCTTGGCAATTTTTTTGAAAGTGCTGGGAGATGCTTTGGCAACAATGGTTTTTGGTGTTAAATTAAAATCCGCTACTGAATAATTTTCCTTGGGCGCGCCATCGTAAACCATTTCAACTGAAACTGACTGTGAAACATTTTTTTCGATATTTACTAAAACCGACGGAGGAGAAATCGCAATCAGCTCAACGCTTTGATTGGCGATCGACACTTGCACATTTAATTGATAAACGCCTTCGGTTTTAGCGGTCGCGTCAATATATGCTTTAAAGTTATCTATAGTCAACCCTTGCCAAACAGCCGGCGTGGCTGAAATGCGCGCCACCACATTTTGTTCGGAAAGCGCCACCGCCAAATCAGGATTTAGGTTTTTAATCTCAATTGGAATGTCCGCGGGAAAATTGCCAATTTTCCCGGTTTGAAGCGCGATAAACACCCAAAAACCGATCGCCAATAATATCACGATAATTTTAATCGGCAAATTGCTTAATACTTTGAGCATTGGTTAAACTTAACCCGAATTTCTAATCTGCGATAAAAATAACTGCTTTAGTTCTGTAATAACTGAATACATTAGCTAATAATGAGAGAATTTTTTCCCTTGAAGGTTAAATTGAGCTAAAGTTTATTCCTGACATTTATTTAATTGTATCATTATTGATACAATTGCGCAATCTCCAAAGTTGCTACCTCGCTTGTTTTGTTGTTCCTGTATTCCTCTCTGTAGTTTCCATTATTTTCTCTGTCATTCCCGTGCAAGCGGAAATCCAGTTCTCTTGTCATTCCCGTGAAAACGGGAATCCAGATCCAACTAGATCCCCAATCCGAAGCGCTTCGCTTTCGGTTGAGGATGACGGGAGGGAATGGATCCCGCGTCTCCTCTCTTGTCATTCCCGTGAAAACGGGAATCCAGTCCCTGTATTCTGGATCCCGCATCAAGCGCGGGATGCCCCGTATAGAAAACAAGCATTTTCTGACGGGCATTGACAAGCGCATCATTGCCTGATATATTAGTGATAATTATCACGGGCGGATGGCGAATTCAGGTAACCACTCCTGGTGCAACCATTCACCGTGGTTTTTTTATCGCCAATTTTCTTATCTCGTCATATTGAATGATTCTGCTTGCCTTTTTTTTTCCACGAAAAACACTAATAGCCAAAATATGGGCTGGTGATTTTTTACCTATTTGCTTAAAAGATATTTGTTGCTTCAATATATTTTTCGTTTCAGCGCTTTTGACAAAATCCATAATTAAGTTTTTTATCAACCTATCGTTTCCAACATACTCTGTATCAATGACAATATCATCTGCCTTATTGGCAAAGTCCTTGATTAAAATATATACACCGGTCGCAAATGTTTTATATCTAAAAAATTTTGGTCTGCCCTGTTTTCTAAACTCTTCTTGCAACCGTCTTTTTGTTCGGCGATGAATTCTGACCGAAAATTTTACTCCATTTGAAAGCGCAATAACCGTATCAACATTGGTTTCCTCAATTTTTCCACTCTGATCTATCTCAATTTTCATAAATAATCTTTATCCGATATTAATTGTCCCGTCCGCCATTCCCGTTAGAGGCGAAGCTCTCTAAGCGAGGTCATTCCCGCGTTTTTTTTGTCATTCCCGTGAAAGCGGGAATCCAGTTCTCTTGTCATTCCCGCGCAAACGGGAATCCAGTCAGGACTGGATCCCCAATCCGAAGCGCTTCGCTTTCGGTTGAGGATGACAAGAAGGGATGGATCCCGCATCAAGTGCGGGATGACAAGAAGGGATGGATCCCGCGTCTCCTCTCTGTCATTCCCGCGCAAGCGGGAATCCAGTCAGGACTGGATCCCCAATCCGAAGCGCTTCGCTTTCGGTTGGGGATAACACAGAGACGGGATCCCCAGTCAAACTGAAAATGATACAGGGCAGCAGGCAAATGCAGAACGATACGGGATAAGCCAGCCGTGAAATTAGAAAATAGGAACTATTTTCCCCTTTTTCCCCGCAAATTTTTAACCAAATAATCCTTTAGCTCGGCGAGATTGAGATTTCTCTGCAACCGTCCAGCCAGCGATAAACTAATCATTCCTGTCTCCTCTGACACCACCAAAGCAATAGCGTCGGTCTGCATTGTTAAGCTCATCGCTGCTTTATGGCGCGTGCCCAGCGACAAGTCCGTCACTTCGTCTGATAAAGGTAGGGTGCAGGACGCGGCAATAATTTTGTTGGCTGACACCACCACCGCGCCGTCATGAAGCGGAGCTTTGGGTGTAAAGATATTTGTCAATAATTTACTATTCAAATTGGCATATATTTTTTCGCCACTAGCAATCACATCGCCTAAATTGCTTTGCCTGACAAAAACAATTAAAGCGCCAATTTGATTTTTAGATAAAAGCTTGACCGCTTTAATCACTTCGTCAACCATCGCGTCAACTTCAAACTTGGATAATCGCTTCCAATCCGTCACATATTTAGTGCTGGTGCCCAATTTTTCCAGCGCTGATCGAAGCTCGGGTTGAAAAACCACTGGCACTGCCACAAAAATTGAGGTAACAAACCACCTCAAAACGGTTTTTAGGGCAATCAATTCCAGCCACTGGCTCACCAGCCAAAGTCCAGCCAAAATCACAATGCCATATAAAATACCAATCGCCCTGGTCTGACGTAAAAATAAATAAAACCAATAAAAAAGCACTGCCACAATCGCGATATCAAGTATTGAACTGAGTGAAAATAAGTTTTTTATTACCTGAAAAGGAGCTTCGTAAAAATCGCTCGCCCCCAATACGGTTTTCGCATCCATTTAGAGTTTTTGAGTTTCTTTTTTGATTGAGTATAATTCTATTATATCACCAACTTTGATTTTGGCAAAAGGCGGTTTTTTAGTAATTTTAGCGCCAAAAGTTTGTCCTTTGGAAATTGTTGCGATAACTTTTTGATCTAGCTCTAAATTAGAAATTTTAACCCGTCCGATCTTTTTATCTACCCTGATGACATTGGCGTCTGAATCTTTGATAATTTTTCCTGACATAGCGCTCGCGCCCAAAGTAGCTTGAGTTTGAAACTGATGAAAAATTTTGAGAACTTTCATTGTGCCAAAGTTTTTTTCTGTAATAATCGGGGCTAAAAAACCTTCCAGATATTCTTTAACCGCGTCAAGCAGGTCATAGATAACCTCAAAAGAATTTATTTTTACATTTTTAGTATTAGCTAATTTTTTAATATCGCTACTGACGTTTGATTTAAAACCAACCAGCATTGACTGGGAAACTGATGCCAAACTAACATCGCTTTCTGATATGTTACCGACTGATTTAGCAATAATTTCAACCTTCACTTTATTTTTGCCCATTTCAATAATCTTGCTGGTAATAGCGGAAAGCGAGCCAGCCACATCCGCTTTGACAATAATTCTAGCAGTTGGCATTTCAATACTTTCACGAGATTCGTCAACAATACTTTTCACATTGGTAACATTTTTAAATTCCTTGACTACCTGGCGGGCTGATTTTTCATCTGGCGCGTATTTGACAATTTCGCCTGTTTCCGGCAATGCTTTGAGTCCAGAAATCTGCGCTGGAAACCCTGGCAAAACTTTATCAAGCTTGTTTCCTCTGGCATCCACGATATTTTTTATCTTTGCCCAAGTTTTACCGATAGTTACGATACTTTGTTTTTTAAGTGTGCCTTGCATAATCAAAATCGTTGCCACTGGTCCAAGTCCTCTTAGTATATTGCTTTCAATAACCACACCCTCAGTATCAGCCCCAGAATTTGCCATATAACCCTCCATATCAGCCACCAGTAGTATCATTTCCAGCAGTCCGCTGATATTGACATTTGATTTAGCGCTTAGCTCCACCACAGGAATTTTTCCCCCCCAACTTTCGGGCAATAAATTTATTTCCGCCAATTGACGATTTACCTTTTCTGTATCAGCATCAGGCAAATCAATTTTATTGATGGCAATAATAATCGGTACTTTGGCATTTTTCGCGTGATTGATGGCTTCAATGGTTTGAGGCTTAATTCCATCGTCAGCCGCAATAACAATCACTGCGATGTCGGTGATGTTGGCGCCGTGCGCGCGCATACTGGAAAACGCTTCATGCCCCGGAGTATCTAAAAAGGTTATGGAGCGTTTTTCGCCCTGATGCTCGACTAAAACGTTATATGCCCCAATATGCTGGGTAATTCCGCCAGATTCCAAACTTACTTGATCGGTTTTTCTAATAGCGTCAAGAAGCTTGGTTTTGCCATGATCAACATGCCCCATAACAACCACCACCGGCGGACGTGGCTTGTCTTGCTTGGTAATTATTTTGACCTTTTTTTCTTTTTTGGTTGATTCTATTTCAAAATTAAGCTCATCTCCAATAATCTGTGCGGTTTCAAAATCGATGGAATCATTGATTGAAGCCATTACGCCGTTTTTGATCAATGTGGTGATAACTTTTTCCACTGGGATCTGTAATTTTTCAGCAAAATCGCGCACAGCCACCACTTGGGTTAGTTCTATTTTTATTTTTGGGACGGGCGAGGACAGAGTATTTATTTTGCGCGCTTGAAAATCAGCTGTAAAATTATTTTTACCTTCTGCCTTAAGCTCTTTTTTAGATTTCTTTCTTTTTTGTCTCATTTAGACTCATTACGAAATAATTTTTCGTAGCGAAATTAAATAATTTTGAGCGAAAACAATAAAGAATCCGGCGGAGCAAGCTCCTTGGTATTCTTTGTTTCGCTATCTGAAGATGGCTTCATCCTCGGAGCAAGCTCCGAGGTATTCAGCTGTCTTGAAATAAAGAGTGAGGAAAGCGTAACGGGGTTACGCTACGAGCTCTGAATTGTTTTTTAGCCAAAATTTGTTAATTGCAGTAGAAAAGATTATTTCGTAATAAGTCTATTAGCGCATCTTAACAGATATTGCTGATAATATCAAATTTCACGACTTACGTAAAATATCATTCCACTTCCTTGCCATTCCCGTTAGAAAATGTTTATTTTCTATACGGGATAAAGCGCTTCGGATTGGGGATCCATCCCCTCCCGTCATCCCGCACTTGATGCGGGATCCAGATAAAACGACTGGATTCCCGCTTGCGAGGGAATGACACACCCCAGTGTCATCCTCAACCGAAAGCGAAGCGTTTCGGATTGGGGATCCACATTCCTTTTTGTCATCCCGCACTTGATGTGGGATCCATCCCCTCCCGTCATCCTCAACCGAAAGCGAAGCGCTTCGGATTGGGGATCCAATTGGATCTGGATTCCCGTTTTCACGGGAATGACAGAAAAGAAATGTTGTATAAGTCATGAATTATATAATTCCTAAAAACGGTTGTGCTCGAAGTCTGATTTTGTTTCTAATTTTGACTTTTCATACATCTTGCGATCGCTTTTTTTTGTCTCAGTTTGAATCTTACCATCATCAATGGCTCGGGTAATAAATTCTTTTTTGATTACTTTGTCTTGTTTTTTATCAAGCTTTAGTTTGAAGACTTTTTTGATTTTGGTTTTAGTTTTTTGAGTTTTTTCTGGCTCTGCGATAGGAATATTATTTACATCCGCAATTTCGTCTTTATCTTTTTTCCCTGCGCTAATTTTACTCTCTTTAGCTTCTTTTATATCTAATTTAAGATCTTGAATTTTTAGTGTTTCATCAATTTCTACTATCGGCTCACCATCTTTTTTAATCAGTCCAACTGACGAAACCGTGTCGCCCGATTTCATCCGCATTAGCGTCACACCCATAGTATTTCGCCCGAGCCGTTTAACTGACTTTAATGACATACGGATGATTGTTCCTTTTTGTGAAACTAAAAGCAAATCGCCCTCCAGCCCTTCGATCACCATAGCATGAATCACTTTCCCAGTTTTTTTATTCACTTTTGACGCAATAATTCCCATTCCGCCACGATTTTGCACTTTGAAATGTTTGCGAATTGTGGTTCGCTTGCCATAGCCATTTCCCAGCACAGTCAAAAGATCTGGATTGTCGTCTTTTGCCACCACATCCATGGCAATCACTTTGTCTTCCGCTCTTAATTTTATTGCTCTGACTCCGGCGGCTGACCGTCCCATTGGGCGAACATTTATTTCTTTAAAAAATATACCCTGTCCATTTTGTGTTACTAAAATCACATTATCGCTTCCGGTTGTCAACTGGCAAAAATCAAGCTCGTCGTCTTTATTTAATTTAATCGCGATAATACCGTTTCGTCTCACATTGCTATAAGCGTCTATTTCCGTTTTCTTAATTTTTCCCAGCCGTGTTGTCATTAAAAGATACTTACCTTTGGTTGTATTAGTTAAAGGCAAGACAGCGGTAATCTGCTCATCTGGTCCAAGAGAAATTAAATTCGCCAAAGAATTTCCTTTGGCAATTCTTGACCCTTGCGGAACTTCATAGACTTTGGCTTTAAATATCTTGCCTAGATTGCTAAAAAATAATAACTCGTCGTGAGTGCTGGTGTAAAATAAATGCTTGACCGAATCATCGTCTTTAATTCCCATTCCTTTGATGCCTTTGCCACCTCTGTGTTGCGCGTGATACATATCAACAGGCACCCGTTTGATATAGTTCCCATCAGTTAAAATAACAATTACTTTTTCGTCGGGAATAAGGTCAGTTGCGCCAAACTCACCAATCGCATTTTTAATAACGCGCGTGCGACGCTCATCGCCAAAAATTTTTTTAATAAGCTCGAGCTCGTCAACTACAATTGTTAAAATTCTTTTATCATCTGCTAAAATTGTTTCTAATTCTTTCACTAGGGCAATTTTTTCCGCCAGTTCGTCAAGCACTTTTTTCCGCTCAAGCCCGGCGAGCGCTGACAAACGCATTTCTAAAATCGCGTCTGCTTGCAATTTGGACAGCTTAAATTTTTGAATTAAATTTTTATGAGCTTCGTCGCGCGTGGCAGAGCTACGGATGGTATTGATTACCTCGTCAATAAAGTCAAGCGCGATTTTTAGTCCTTCCAAGATATGAACGCGCGCTTTAGCGACTTTTAATTCAAATTGCGTTCGCTTAACAATCACCTCTTTACGGTGTTTGATATATTCGGAGATTATGTCTTTGAGTCCGAGTAACCGGGGCTGAATCCCGTCAACCAACGCCACTAGATTCATATGGAAAACGGTTTGAAGCGGGGTTAATTTATAAATAGCGTTAAGAATTTTTTTTGGGAACGCCGAGCTTTTTAGATCGATTACCAACCGAACACCGTCTTTGCGATCTGATTCATCGCGTAAATCAGAAATGCCTTCGATTTTTTTGCTTTTGACTAAATGGGCAATTTTTGACACCAGATCGGCTTTGTTGACTTGATAAGGAATCTCGGAAATAATTATTTGAAAACCAGCTTTTGGCTTTTCAATAATTTTAGCCACCCCCCGACACACCACCGGACCGCGACCAGTGGCATACGCTTCTTTGATTGCTTTGGTATTGTAGATATTGCCACCGGTTGGAAAATCAGGACCCTTGATAAATTCAGTTAGCTCGTCGAGTGTTATCTCAGGATTTTTAATCATCGCGATCGTTCCGTCAATCACCTCCGTTAAATTGTGTGGCGGTATATTGGTTGCCATGCCCACGGCAATTCCCAGCGAACCATTGATTAAAAGATTAGGCGCTTTGGCAGGCAAGACAATTGGCTCTTGACGCGTAGCGTCAAAATTATCAGAAAACCCAACCGTTTCTTTTTCTATATCCTCCAGCATTGCTTCCGCCAGACGAGCCATTTTTGCCTCGGTGTAGCGCATGGCAGCCGGCGGATCTCCGTCAATTGAACCAAAGTTTCCCTGCCCTTTGATAAGCTGATAACGCATTGAAAAATTTTGCGCCATACGAACCATTGAATCATAAACTGCCATATCGCCGTGCGGATGGTATTTACCCAAAACCTCACCCACAACTGTGGCTGACTTGCGAAATTTGGCGGATGCCTTAAGCCCCATATCATGCATCGCAAAAAGAATTCTTCTGTGAACCGGCTTCAAACCATCGCGCACATCCGGAAGCGCGCGCGCCACAATCACGCTCATCGCGTAATCAAGGTACGATGCCTGCACTTGGTCTTCCAAGAAAACTGGCAGGATACTTTTTTGCGCTGGCTGTTTTTCCTTGGCTAAATTTTCTGACTGTTCTGGTTTTTTAATTTCTTTTTTATCTGCCATAATTGATTGAAAATTGTATTTATATGTCTAAATTCTTCACCGACTTGGCATGGGTTTGGATAAAATTCTTGCGCGGAGCCACTTCACTACCCATTAAAATTGTAAAAATTTTGTCTGCTTCCTCTGCGTCGTCAATGCTAACTTTTTTCAAAATTCTCCGCTCTGGATCCATGGTTGTTTCCCATAATTGCTCGGGATTCATTTCCCCCAAGCCTTTGTATCGCTGGATGCTGATTTTTTGATCTGGATTTTCACCAATTATTTTTTCTTTTTCGCTGTCTGAGAAAGCATAATGTTTTTTCTTGTTGACTAAAATATGATAAAGCGGAGGTTGGGCGATATACAAAAAATCTCCTGTGATAATATCAGGCAAGTGGCGGAAAAATAAAGTCAACAGTAAAGTAAGTATATGCGCGCCGTCAACATCAGCGTCGGTCATCACAATAATTTTGTGATAACGCAATTTTTTCACATTGGTATCGTCGCCGATGCCAGCGCCAAGCGCAATAATCAGGGATTTAATTTCCTCGTTGGAAATCATTCGGTCAAGTCGCGCCCGTTCCACATTTAAAATTTTTCCGCGAAGAGGCAATATCGCCTGCGTTTTGCGATCTCGTCCCATTTTACTCGAGCCACCGGCGCTGTCACCTTCCACAATAAATATCTCCGACTCTTCGGGCTTTCGAGATGAGCAATCCGCCAGCTTACCCGGCAACATCATACCTTCTAAGGCGCCTTTTCTAATAATCGTCTCGCGCGCTGCTTTGGCAGCCTGACGCGCGCGCGCGGTCAATAAATTTTTCTCAATAATTCTTTTAGCTTCTTGGGGATTTTCGTCCAAAAAATAAGAAAAATATTCTGTGATAACATTTTCCACATAAGCGCGTATTTCAGGATTGCCCAGCTTGGCTTTGGTCTGTCCCTCAAATTGCGGATCAGGCAGTTTAACCGATAACACCGCAACCAGTCCCTCACGAACATCATCGCCGGTCAAAGGGTTATCGCCGTTTTTCAAGATATTATTTTTCTTGGCGTAGTCATTTATCACCCGCGTCAACCCGCTACGAAAACCAGTCATATGCGTTCCGCCCTCAGGTGTGTAAATATTATTAGCAAAAGTGAACATATGCTCGTATTGGTCGTTGACATACGACAGAGAAATTTCCACCGTGGCTTCCTCAATCTGCTTTTCAACATAAAAAACTTTGTCGCTTAATTTTTCTTTTCCAACTCGCAAGTGCCGGACAAACGCTTTTATCCCGCCTTCAAAATAAAAATGGTGCTGTTTTTCTTTTTCGGTTCTTTTATCATAAATTGACAGCTTGAGTTTTTTGGTTAAATACGCTTGCTGGCGAAGGTGCGTTAGGATTTTTTTCCAATCAAAACTAATTTCTGGAAAAATTTTGGGATCGGGCTGGAAAATTTGCAAAGTGCCGTTTTTGTCTGTCTTGTCAATTTTTTTCACCTCTGCCACCGGCTCGCCACGTTTAAATTCTTGGGAGTAAGTATTGCCATCGCGATAAACTTCGGTGCGCATCCAAACAGATAGCGCATTCACCACTGAAACACCAACGCCATGAAGTCCGCCAGAAACTTTATACCCCTCGCCTTCGCCGAATTTTCCGCCGGCGTGAAGCGTAGTCATAATCGTTTCAAGGGCAGATTTACCAGTTTGCTGATGCTTGTCAATGGGAATTCCGCGACCATTGTCAAAAACACTCACTTTATTATCAGGCAAAAGCTCAACAGTTATTTCGTTGGCGTGCCCTGCCATAGCTTCGTCCACACCATTGTCAACCACTTCCCAAATCAAATGATGCAAGCCCTCAATCCCGGTTCCGCCGATATACATCCCCGGTCGTTTTCTAACTGGCTCCAAGCCTTCAAGCACTGTAATATCTTTGGCAGTGTATGAATTTTTTGCCTTTAATTCTTTGATACTCATAAATTTTACAATAACATTAAATTAAAAATTACACAACTTACACAAAATATCATTCCACCCCTTTGTCATCCTCAACCGACTGCCCCTTTGTCATCCTCAACCGAAAGCGAAGCGCTTCGGATTGAGGATCCATTCGGACTGGATTCCCGTTTTCACGGGAATGACAGAGAGGAGATGCGGGAATGACACACCCTCTTGTCATCCTCAACCGAAAGCGAAGCGCTTCGGATTGGGGATCCATTCGGACTGGATTCCCGTTTTCACGGGAATGACAGAGAGGAGATGCGGGAATGACACACCC
>Ga0210016_1000105_pt1 | contig 60673 bp, 72 predicted proteins | sample CryGeyCG2014_300_FD_185454 | JGI IMG/M metagenome (GOLD analysis project Ga0210016, IMG submission 185454) | Groundwater microbial communities from aquifer - Crystal Geyser CG02_land_8/20/14_3.00 (SPAdes) (version 2) | ecosystem: Environmental > Aquatic > Deep subsurface > Groundwater | place...
CAAAAACCCTGTCACCCTGAATGATGCCGAACGCGAAGAAGTCGAAGCGTTCCTGGAAGCGATAGATGCCGACGATGATGTGCAGAACGTCTATGTGGGGCTGGCGGGGTAAGTCGTGAAAATTGCCGAGCTCCTTGAGTCGTTATCGGATGAACACGTCCAATAGGGGTTGGTCGGTGGACTGGCGGTGCAGCTGCACGGTTTTTTGCGCGCCACCTTCGATATTGATTTGGTGCTGGCGCTGGAAAAAATCGCGCGCGGAGAAGCCCCCAATGCCTGAATTGACCAACCTGCCACGCACCATTATCCCGCAGGAATTGATGATTGCTCGCCTGGCGCAATCCGAGCAAATGCGCGAATTCTTCATCCAGATGCGGCTGCAAAATCCCGTGTTAGCGAATCAAGGCGGCGAAAAAGTTCAGAATCTTTTGTCGCCGTCAACATAAACCCCACGCAGCGATTCGTTTTCTCTTCTCACGCTCTTGTAGCCGTGCAGGGGGGAGCGAAGCGTGGGGCTACGGGATGGAGGGAGCGAAACAAGAACAAAGGGTACGGTTCATCGCCGTGCAAGTTTCACATTAACCCTCTTACTATTTTGGATTGCGCAGTAAATCGCGTATATTCGCGGCTGATTTTTACTCTCGTTTATCCGGCATGGAAACTATCAAAATTCGCGGCGCGCGCACCCATAATCTCAAGAACATCAGCCTCGATCTGCCGCGCCACAAATTAGTCGTCATTACCGGATTATCCGGTTCGGGCAAGTCGTCGCTGGCGTTCGACACGCTGTATGCCGAGGGGCAGCGCCGCTATGTGGAATCGCTGTCGGCTTACGCGCGGCAGTTTTTGCAGTTGATGGAAAAGCCGGATGTGGATTCGATCGAAGGCTTGTCACCCGCCATCGCCATCGAGCAAAAAGCGACCTCGCACAACCCGCGCTCCACGGTCGGCACGGTCACGGAAATTCACGATTATCTGCGCCTGCTGTTCGCCCGCGCGGGCGACCCGTATTGCCCCCAGCATGATCTAGTGTTGCAGGCGCAGTCCGTGGGGCAAATGGTGGATCAGCTGCTGGCCTTGCCGGAAGGCACGCGCGTGATGATTTTGTCGCCGCTGGTGGTGGGGCGCAAGGGCGAACAACTGGACTTATTTGACGAGCTGCGCGCGCAGGGTTTCACGCGGCTGCGCGTCAACGGCACGCTATACGAAATTGACGCGCTGCCGTCGCTGGCAAAGAACAAAAAGCATACCGTCGAGGTGGTGGTGGACAGGTTGAAGGTTCATCAGGATGCCAAGCAGCGGATGGCCGAATCGTTTGAAACCGCGCTGCGCCACGCCGATGGTCGCGCGCTGGCGGTGGAAATGGACACGGGCAAAGAACATCTGTTTTCGGCCAAATTCGCCTGCCCGATCTGCGACTATTCGTTGCCGGAACTCGAACCGCGTTTATTTTCCTTCAACAACCCAATGGGCGCTTGCCCCAAATGCGATGGCTTGGGGGTAATCAGTTTCTTCGACCCGAAACGCATCGTCGCCAGCCCACAACTGTCGCTGAGTTCGGGAGCGATCAAAGGCTGGGACAGGCGCAACGCTTTCTACTACCAGTTGCTGGCGGGATTGGCCAGGCATTACGATTTCGACATCGAGCAATCCTTCGAGAGTTTGCCGGATGCCATCCAGCAAGTGGTGCTGTACGGCAGCGGCAAACAGGAAATCGCCTTTCAGTACCTGAATGAGCGCGGCAAACCCATGCTGCGCGAACATGCGTTCGAGGGCATCGTCTCTAATCTGGAACGCCGCTACAAAGAGACCGATTCGCCTGCCGTGCGCGAGGAACTGTCGAAATATCTGAACAGTTGCACCTGCACGGAATGCAACGGCACGCGATTGCGCCTGGCAGCACGCCATGTACGGGTCGCGAACAAGAACCTCTATGAAATAAATAAATTACCATTAAATCAAGCACTTATATTTTTTCAGCAATTAAGACTGCAAGGACAGAAACAGACGATTGCAGAAAAGATCGTGCATGAGATCGCCAGCCGCCTGACCTTTTTAAACAACGTCGGATTGAATTATCTGACGCTGGAACGTTCCGCCGAGACGCTTTCAGGTGGCGAAGCGCAGCGCATCCGGCTCGCCTCGCAGATAGGCTCAGGCCTCACCGGGGTGATGTATGTGCTGGACGAGCCTTCCATCGGCCTGCATCAACGCGATAACGACCGCTTGTTACAAACCTTGAAGAAGCTGCGCGACATGGGCAACAGCGTGATCGTGGTGGAACACGATGAAGACGCTATCCGCCACGCCGACTATGTGGTGGACATGGGTCCGGGTGCGGGCGAACACGGTGGGTGTGTCATCGCACAAGGCACGCCTGAAGCCATCTGCCGCGACAAACATTCGCTGACGGGAGATTATTTGACGGGTCGCCGCAGCATTCCGGTGCCAGAAATCAGGCGCCAGCCCAATCCCGAACGCATGTTGCAAATCAGCGGGGCCTCCGGTAACAACCTGAAATCAGTCACCCTGAACCTGCCCGTCGGCTTATTGACCTGCGTGACGGGCGTGTCGGGATCGGGCAAATCCACCCTGATCAACGACACGCTGTTTCCCGCCGTTTCGCAACACTTGTACCCTAGCGCCACCGAACCCGCTGCATTTGCCGAAATCAGCGGACTGGAGTTTTTCGACAAGGTGATCAACGTGGATCAAAGCCCGATCGGACGCACGCCGCGTTCCAATCCGGCCACTTACACCGGCCTGTTTACGCCGATACGCGACTTGTTCGCCGGTGTGCCCTCGGCACGCGAACGCGGCTATGGTCCTGGGCGCTTCTCGTTCAACGTCAAGGGTGGGCGCTGCGAATCCTGTCAGGGCGACGGCGTAATCAAGGTCGAAATGCACTTTATGCCCGACATTTATGTGCCTTGCGATGTCTGTCACGGGCAGCGCTACAACCGCGAGACGCTGGAGATTCAATACAAAGGCAAAAATATCCAGCAGATATTGGAGATGACGGTCGAGGCGGCGCACGAATTCTTTAAGGCCGTGCCGGTTCTCGCACGCAAACTGCAAACCCTGCTGGACGTAGGCTTAGGCTATATCACGCTGGGGCAATCAGCCACTACGCTGTCCGGCGGCGAGGCGCAGCGCGTCAAACTATCGCTGGAACTCTCCAAACGCGACACCGGACGCACGCTGTATATTTTGGACGAACCCACCACCGGACTGCATTTTCACGACATCGCGCAGTTGCTGCGCGTGATCCATAAACTGCGCGACCAGGGCAATACGCTGGTGGTGATCGAGCATAATCTGGATGTCATCAAAACCGCCGACTGGGTGATAGACCTGGGGCCCGAAGGCGGCAACGGCGGGGGACAAATCATCGCCGAAGGTACGCCCAAGGAAATTGCCGGCAATCCGCACAGCGTGACCGGAGCGTATTTGCAGCAGGTGCTGGCAAAATAGCGACCATGCAAATCCCCCGTCAAATGACCCTCCCGGATAGCGAAATCGAACTGAACGCGATACGCGCACAGGGCGCGGGCGGGCAAAACGTCAACAAGGTCGCGACCGCCATCCACCTGCGCTTCGACATCAAAGCCTCGTCGCTGCCAGACGACACCAAGCAAAAGCTGCTGCAACTGAAAGACCGGCGCATCACCCGTGAAGGCATACTCATCCTCAAGGCGCAGCGCTATCGCACACAGGAAAAGAATCGTGCAGATGCACTGGAACGGCTTATGGCGTTAATCGAAAGCGCCGGATTCTCGCCCAAACAAAGGAAGCCGACCAAACCCACCCGAAGCTCAAGAAAAAAACGCCTGGAAGGCAAAACCAGACGTGGGGAACTCAAAATACTGCGCGGCAAAAATACCGGAAGCGAATAGACCGGGTTGATAGCTGGCAACATCGTATCAAGCCCTCTGGCGCATACACTCTACCGCGCACCATGCGACCTACCGGGTTATTGACAGAGTGCTAACAAATCTCAAATAGCAACACCTTTTCCATCAAACACTCCCTCGAATAACACAGAGCTTAAATAACGTTCACCCGAATCGGGAAGAATGACAACAATAGTCTTGCCAGCATTCTCTGGCAGTTTGGCCAACCGCACCGCCACTGCAACCGCAGCCCCGCAAGAGATACCTGACAATATGCCTTCTTCTCTGGCCAGACGGCGCGCATAAAGCACCGCCTCTTCATTGCTGACCTGTTCGATCTTGTCTACCAATGACATATCCAGCGTATCGGGAACAAAACCAGCACCTATACCCTGAATTTTGTGCGGTCCTGGTTTAATGGCTTCCCCTGCGCGCGTTTGGGTAAGGACGGGGCTGGCAGATGGCTCGACTGCCACGGATATAATGGCTTTACCTTGAGTCTGTTTGATATAACGAGAAACACCGGTAATCGTGCCACCTGTACCTACACCAGATACGAAAATATCCACCTTCCCATCCGTATCATCCCAAATTTCCGGACCCGTCGTTTTCTCATGAATAGCAGGATTGGCGGGATTCTTAAATTGATGTAACAGCACATATTTGTCAGGGTCGGAGGCAGCTATCTCTTCCGCCTTACGAATGGCACCACTCATTCCCTTTGCACCTTCCGTAAGAACGAGCGTAGCACCAAACGCCAACAACAACTTGCGGCGCTCAACGCTCATCGTGTCCGGCATCGTCAGGGTGATGGGAATGCCACGAGCGGCTGCGACAAATGCAAGCGAGATACCGGTATTACCGCTGGTAGGTTCAACCAGATGTTTGCCAGGTCCCAGCAGTCCGCGGCGTCCCGCATCGGTAATCATCGCCGCACCGATACGACATTTGACAGAGTACGCGGGATTACGCCCCTCTATTTTGGCAAGAATCACGACAGGCGCACCATCCGCTATACGATTAAGTCGCACTAACGGTGTGTGCCCAATAGACAGTGAATTATCATCGAACCAGTTTGACATAAAACCTCCAGAGGTTAGTGTAATCGGCATTTACGCGACCACCAGATAACGGTAGAACGCGAAATATCCGAGTGCATGATAGCAAAAAGCCGGACGTATCCGGCTTTTTGTTCAACTCTTAACAGAGAGCTCTTTATTCAGCATCTACCGCAATGGCATCAGCGGGGCGATCCATCAGTTCAACCAGCGCCATCGGAGCGTTATCTCCTTGACGAAAACCGAACTTCAGAACGCGCAAATAACCCCCGTTACGTGTTGCATAACGCGGGCCAAGCTCTTCAAACAACTTGACGACCATCTCACGGTCACGCAAACGTGCAAAGGCAAGGCGACGATTTGCAAGACTTGGTTTTTTACCCAAAGTCAGAATAGGTTCTGCAATACGGCGCAGTTCCTTAGCCTTGGGCAGAGTGGTTTTGATGACTTCATGACGCAATAGTGAAACAGTCATATTGCGGAACATCGCAAGACGGTGACTGCTGGTACGGTTGAGTTTTCTTAAACCTAAACGGTGACGCATAATTTGCCTCTCTTAACTTCTGTTATCCACTCTTCAAAGCGGACTTATGTTATTCCACTGCTTAAAGCGGACTTCTTGTTTATCGAGCCGCTTAAGCAGCAGCAACTGGCCAGTTTTCCAGTTTCATGCCCAGCGACAAATTGTGCTCAGCAAGAACCTGTTTAATTTCATTCAAGGACTTGCGACCCAGATTAGGGGTACGCAAAAGATCATTTTCAGAATACTGAATCAAATCGCCAATGTAATGGATACTTTGCGCCTTGAGACAGTTAGATGAACGTGGAGTCAACTCAAGCTCGTCTACCGGCCGCAACAAAATAGGATCAACTTGCGGCACATGCTCTTTCTCAATTACCGGTTCAGCACCTTCAAGCGCTGCAAACACGGAGAATTGATCAACGAGAATGCGAGCTGCATTTCGAATCGCTTGCTCTGGATCTATTGCGCCATTGGTTTCAATGTTCATAATCAGTTTATCCAGATCAGTGCGCTGTTCAACACGCGCACTCTCAACGGCATAACTGACACGACTCACCGGACTAAAAGATGCATCCAATGCAATGTGACCTACTGCGCGCGTTTCATTCGGCAATTGGCGAGATATTGAAGAAACATAACCACGACCTTGTTCGACTTTAATCTGCATGTCCAGCTTACCGCCGGCAGTCAAATGCGCAATCACATGATCAGGATTCAAAACTTCAACTTCAGCATTGCTGGAGATATCAGCAGCGGTGACAACACATGGACCATCCTTCTTAAGAGCAAGGACAACCTCTTTAATGCCATGCAAACGCAAAACGACACCTTTGAGGTTCAACAAAATATCAACAACATCTTCCTGCACGCCATCAATTGTCGCGTATTCATGCAATACGCCCGACATCATCACTTCAGTGGGCGCGGCACCAGCCATGGAAGACAGCAAAATACGACGCAAAGCATTGCCCAAAGTATGTCCAAAACCGCGTTCAAATGGCTCCATTACCACTTTAGCTTGGGTGTCGGATATCTTTTGAACGTCAATTATGCGTGGCTTCAAAAAATCATTGTTATACATAAGCTACTCCGCGTGGATTACTTGGAATACAACTCAACCACGAGATGCTCGTTGATGGTTGCAGGCAGTTCAGCACGTTGTGGGTTGGCCTTAAACACACCCTTGAATGCCTTCGTGTCCATTTCAAGCCACTCAGGGAAGCCACGTTGCTCAGCAGCAGCAATTGCTGCCTTGATACGCAACTGCGACTTGCTTTTTTCAGCCACTTCAACAACGTCACCAGGACGCACCAAGTAAGAGGGTATATTGACGCGCTTACCATTTACCAAAAGACTATTGTGACGCACGATTTGACGCGCTTCGGCACGTGACGCGCCAAAACCCATCCGGTAGGACACATTATCCAAACGCGCTTCCAGCAACTGAAGCAAAGATTCACCAGTGATACCACGCGAAGCCTCTGCTTTTTTATAGGTAAGACGGAACTGACGTTCAAGCACGCCGTAAATACGACGGACTTTTTGTTTTTCACGCAACTGACCACCGTATTCAGACAGACGGGTATTTCTTCTTTGCCCATGCTGACCAGGCGGATATGCCCTACGCTCTACAGCACATTTGTCAGTAAAGCACTTTTCGCCTTTCAAAAACAACTTCTCGCCTTCACGGCGGCATTTGCGGCATTTTGCATCAAGATTTCTAGCCAAGATCAACTCCCAATAAATTAGATACGACGCTTTTTCGGTGGACGGCAACCGTTATGCGGCACCGGCGTAATATCGGAAATGCTTGTGATCTTAAAACCAGCTGCATTCAATGCACGGACTGTAGACTCACGACCCGGACCTGGGCCTTTGATTCGCACTTCAAGATTTTTAACGCCACATTCGGCCGCAGACTTGGCAACAACTTCAGCAGCAACTTGAGCTGCAAAAGGGGTGCTTTTACGCGAACCCTTAAAACCGTTCGCACCACTGGTAGACCAAGCCAAGGCGTTACCTTGACGGTCAGTAATGGTTACAATCGTGTTATTGAAAGAAGCATGAACATGTGCAATGCCTTCAGCTACATTCTTTTTTACTTTTTTGCGCACTTTCGTGCTTGGCTTAGCCATAATAAAATCCTCTAATGCGTTAAAGCAAACTTACTTTTTGGCGCCTGCAATCGCTTTACGCGGACCCTTGCGAGTACGAGCATTGGTGCGAGTACGTTGACCGCGACAAGGAAGACCACGACGATGACGCAGGCCACGATAGCAACCCAAATCCATCAGACGCTTGATGTTCATTGTCGTTTCACGACGCAGATCACCTTCTACTGTGAATTTAGCGACTTCCTCACGCAGCTTTTCAACTTCTGCATCAGTCAGGTCTTTCATCTTGGTACTGGGGTTAATTCCAGCTGAAGCGCAAATACCTTGCGAAAGAATACGTCCGATACCATAAATTGCAGTTAAAGCAATAACAGTATGTTGATGGTTTGGGATATTTACCCCTGCAATACGTGCCATGCAGCTATCCTATCATTAAATAAAAAATTATATCACCAACTACAAAGTTAAACAATTAACCTTGACGTTGCTTATGACGCGGTTCAATGCAAATAACACGAACAACACGTTTACGAATAACAATTCTGCAGTTACGGCAGATCCTTTTTACTGATGCTTGAACTCTCATTTACTTCTCCTAACTTGGTTAATTATTTAGCGCGGAAAACAATTCGCGCTCGACTCAAATCATAGGGAGTTAAATCAACTGTTACTTTATCGCCAGGCAAAATACGGATGTAGTGCATACGCATTTTTCCGGAAATATGACCTAATACCTCATGACCATTTTCCAATTTAACTCGAAATGTCGCGTTTGGTAACGACTCCAGGATCTCTCCTTGCATCTGAATTGCATCTTCTTTTGCCATTAGCGCGACAACCCACCTTTAAAATTTGCTTTCTTTAACAAGCTCTCATACTGATTTGTCATGAGGTAAGACTGTACTTGTGCCATGAAGTCCATTGTGACAACGACTAGAATCAACAATGAAGTACCTCCAAAATAGAAAGGAACATTCCACTTCACAACTAAAAATTCAGGCAACAAGCAGACTAGAGTAATGTAAACCGCTCCAACCATAGTCAGTCGCAACATGATTTTTTCAACATATTTTGCGGTTTGATCGCCAGGACGAATACCAGGTAAAAATGCACCACTTTTTTTCAAATTATCAGCTGTTTCTTTAGGGCTGAACACCAGCGCCGTGTAGAAAAAACAGAAGAATAGAATCGCAGCCGCATAAGTCAACACATAAATTGGCTGGCCTGGAGAAAGCATCTGACTAACATCTTTGAGCCAACCCATTCCTTCAGAATTTCCAAACCATCCAGCAATCGTAGCTGGAAACAAAATCATACTTGATGCAAAAATCGGTGGTATCACACCAGCCATATTTAACTTAAGGGGCAGATGTGAGCTTTGCCCACCATAAACCTTGTTACCTACCTGACGCTTAGCGTAATTTACCAAAATTTTTCTCTGACCACGTTCAACAAACACAACCAAAGCGGTCACAGCAATTGCACCAAAAAACAAAAACAAAACTAATGGAATCGAAAAAGCGCCTGTACGAGCCAACTCAAGTGTTCCACCGATCGCATTAGGCAAACCAGCAGCAATACCGGCAAAAATAATCAACGAGATCCCATTTCCCAAACCTCGTTCGGTAATCTGCTCACCAAGCCACATTAAAAACATGGTGCCCGTTACCAACGTGATCATAGTGGTAACTTGGAACATCCCACCGGGAGTCAACACAAGACCTGGCTGTGCTTGCAACGCAATCGAAATACCGAATGACTGAAAAAAAGCCAACCCTAGTGTGCCGTAACGAGTGTACTGGGTAATCTTGCGTCGCCCAGCTTCGCCCTCTTTTTTCAACTGCTCAAGCTGTGGCACAGCAATCGTGGCCAATTGCATGATAATGGAGGCAGAAATGTAAGGCATGATCCCCAATGCAAAAAGCGTAAAGCGCGATAATGCACCACCGGAAAACATGTTAAACATGCCCAAGATACCATTTTTCTGGGTCTTGAACAGATCTGCCAACACTTGAGGATCAATACCAGGAACGGGGATGTGAGCACCAATACGAAAGACAACCAAAGCACCCAGCAAAAACCACAAGCGGGTACTAAGATCACCGTATTTTGCCTTGGGCAATTTCTTAGCAGCTAATGTCACAGATAGTCTTCTTACTCAGAAATGCTACCGCCAGCGGATTCAATCGCTGCACGTGCACCTTTAGTAACCTGCAAACCACTTAACGTAACTGCCCGGCTGATTTCGCCGACCAAAAATACTTTAGCGGCCAATGCAGCAGAGCGAACAATACCCGCCTGTTTGAGCGCCAGCAAATCAATATTGTCAATTGGCAGATTTTGGAGATCAGACAAACGAACTTCTACAGTATCGTTCCGTGTCAGCGATACGAAACCACGCTTAGGGAGACGTCTCTGCAAAGGCATTTGACCGCCCTCAAAACCAACTTTATGAAAACCACCAGCACGCGACTTCTGCCCTTTGTGTCCACGACCACAGGTTTTACCTAACCCAGAGCCGATACCACGCCCGACACGACGCTTAGAATGCTTGGAACCAGGTGCTGCTTGAATAGTATTGAGTTGCATCTTTATTCCTCGCACTTAACCAGATAAAAAACCTTGTTGATCATGCCACGAACACAAGAGGTATCTTCAAGTTGAACTGTGTGGTTGACACGGCGCAGACCAAGTCCACGGAGTGTGTCGCGATGAGATTGCTTGGTGCCGATTGCACTTTTAATCTGTGTCACTTTAATTTGTTTGGATTGAGTCATTACATTACCCCAAAATTTCATCTACATTTTTTCCACGCTTGGCTGCAATCTCGGACGGGGAATTTAACGACCTTAAACCATTCAAAGTGGCGCGAACCACATTGTATGGATTGCTTGATCCAAGACACTTCGCAGAAACATCACGAACACCAACCGCTTCAAAGACTGCACGCATAGCACCGCCTGCAATAATTCCAGTTCCCTCGGTAGCTGGACGCATCAATACTTTTGCTGCGCCATGAGTACCGACAACCGCATGGTGCAAAGAACCGTTTTTCAGGTTTACTTTTTCCAGATCACGACGGGCACTTTCCATTGCTTTTTGAACGGCAACAGGCACTTCTTTCGATTTACCTTTACCCATCGCCACACGACCATCACCATCACCAACAACTGCCAGTGCAGCAAAGCCCATGATACGACCACCCTTAACCACCTTGGTAACACGATTCACGGCAATCATCTTCTCGATCATGCCATCATCGCGAGCTTGTTGTTGCGTCTTTCCTTGCGCCTTAGCCATTACTCAACTCCAATTAGAACTGCAGTCCATGTTCACGCGCCGCTTCAGCCAACGCCTTAACACGACCATGATAACGATTACCGGAACGATCAAACGCAACTTGGGTAACACCGGCACTCTTTGCCTTGTCAGCGATTCGCTGACCAACCACTACTGCAGCAGCTATATTCCCGCCGTTGGCAAGTTCCTTACGAACTTCAACCTCTGCACTTGAGGCACTAGCCAAGACCTTACCGCCACAAGCAGAAATCACTTGGGCATAAATGTGAAGGTTAGTACGATGAATGGCTAGACGTACGATTCTTTGCTCAGCAATACGGGCACGAGTTTTGCGTGCTCTGCGCTGACGAGATGCTTTTTTATTTAACATATCCGCCTCACTTATTTCTTTTTGGTTTCTTTCAGTATTACTACTTCATCGCTGTAACGCACACCCTTGCCTTTATAGGGCTCTGGCTCACGATACGAACGAATTTCAGCAGCAACCTGACCAACCCGTTGCTTATCAGCGCCTTTTAGCACAATTTCTGTTTGCGTTGGGGTAGCAACCTGAACACCATCGGGCATGGTATAAGAAACAGGGTGTGAAAAACCCAATGTTAAGTTAAGTGTTTCACCGACTGCTTGAGCACGATAACCTACACCAACCAGATTTAATTTACGCTCAAACCCGCTGCTAACGCCCTTAACCATATTGGCCAACAACGCACGTATAGTTCCCGACATAGCACCAGCTTGCTTGGAATTATTTGCAGCCGAACACAAAAGGTTATCACCTTCGCGAATCACCTTAATATCAGACGATAAGCTGCGATTAAGAGTGCCCAATGGGCCTTTAATAGAGATTTCGTTTTCAGCAATGCGGACTTCTATACCACTTGGCACTGCAACAGGATTCTTGGCTACTCTAGACATTTCTACCTCACTACGCCACTACGCACAGCACTTCACCACCAATACCATTGGCGCGCGCTTTGCGATCGGTCATCAGACCCTTGGAAGTTGACACAATGGCAATACCCAATCCGTTCATGACCTTAGGAATATCACTGTTACCCTTGTAAATACGCAAACCAGGTCGGCTAATACGCTGAATGCTTTCAATTACCGGACGACCACTATAATACTTAAGTCCGATTTCAAGCGTAGCTTTACCACCCTGCCCCTGGTTAATTTTAAAACCGTCAACATAACCCTCGTCTTGCAGAACTTGTGCAATGGCAGCCTTCAATTTCGAAGATGGCATAACAACAGCGGTCTTTTGAGCCATTTGCGCATTACGAATGCGTGTCAACATATCGGAGATTGGATCACTCATACTCATAATTATTTCTCCTACCAGCTTGCCTTAACAACACCGGGAATCTCACCACGCATCGCGAATTCGCGAACCTTGATGCGACCCAAACCAAATTTTTTAAATGTGCCACGAGGACGGCCAGTCAAAGCACAGCGATTACGCAAACGAACAGGACTCGAATCACGAGGCAGAGCTTGTAATTTCAAACGCGCCTGGTAGCGCTCATCAACACTCAAAGTCATGTCTGACATTATCGTCGTCAAGACTAAACGCCTAGCAGCGAATTTTTTTACCATTTCGCGACGCTTCTGCTCACGATTGATTAAAGACATTTTAGCCATTAGTAGCCCCTCACTTCTTTAATGGGAGTTTGAAAGCAAGTAAAAGAGCCTTTGCTTCATCATCTGTTTTTGCGGAAGTAGTAATCGTAATATTCATACCACGCAACGCATCAATTTTTTCATATTCAATTTCAGGGAATATGATTTGCTCTTTAACACCCATATTATAATTTCCACGACCATCAAAAGACTTAGCAGAAATACCGCGAAAATCGCGAATACGAGGTATGGCAATAGAAACCAGGCGATCAAGGAAATCGTACATACGCTCTTTACGTAGCGTAACTTTACAACCGACCGGATAACCTTCACGAATTTTAAAGCCAGCAATAGACTTTTTCGACATAGTAACAATTGGTTTCTGACCGGCGATCTTCTGCATGTCAGCAACAGCAAAATCCATTACTTTTTTATCAGCAACCGCCTCACCAACACCCATATTCAAGGTTATTTTTTCAATGCGCGGCACTTCCATCACAGACTTGTAACCGAACTGCTTGATAAGATCAGCAACAACCTTATCCTTGTAAACTTCATACAAACGAGCCATGCCCTATACCCCTTAAGCGTCTACAACTTCGCCATTGGATTTGAACACACGAACCTTGCGTCCATCTTCCAGCTGTTTAATTCCAACCCGATCACCCTTGTTCGTTGCAGCATTAAAGACAGCTACATTTGAAATATGAATGGGTAATTCTTTCTCGACAATACCACCAGCCAAACCTTTAACAGGGTTAGGCTTTTGATGCTTTTTAACTTTATTGATACCAGCAATCAGCAAATATTCACCAAGAACGCGGAGCACATTGCCACGATTCCCCTTATCTTTGCCAGCGATAACAATAACGTCATCATTTTTTCTAATCTTACGCATGATTTTCCTCAGATCGACCTATTAACGCTCAGAGCACTTCAGGCGCAAGCGAAACAATCTTCATAAACTTTTCGGTACGCAACTCACGTGTAACTGGTCCAAAAATACGAGTACCAATTGGTTCGTGCTTGGCATTCAACAAAACGGCAGCATTGCCATCAAATTTCACCAACGAACCATCAGAACGGCGAACCCCTTTAGCAGTACGAACAACAACTGCATTGTAGACCTCACCCTTCTTAACTCGACCGCGAGGAGCAGCATCCCTGATACTTACCTTGATTACATCACCAACGGAAGCATAACGACGCTTGGAACCACCCAACACCTTAATGCACATGACAGAGCGCGCACCGGTATTGTCAGCCACATCTAAAACTGACTGCATTTGTATCATTATTTAATCTCCAACTTTTTCCGCAAACAGCGGCCAGTTTTGGAACCCGTTCGGGTTAAGGTCGCCATAAGCGGCGATGAATTGAGCCGCACATTATATGCAAATTATTAAAATTTGCAAGTTAAAAATTCAAAAACAAAAAACTAATTTATTCAAGCGGCCTTAGCAACACGCCATGCTTTTGTTTTAGCAAGAGGACGACACTCTTCAATCGTAACAACATCACCGGTATGACACTGATTTTCTTCATCATGTGCGTGATATTTTTTTGAAACGCGAATAATTTTACCCAGCAATGGATGCTTTACTTTACGTTCAACCAAGACCGTCACAGTCTTATCCATTTTGTCGCTTACCACAGTACCGGTCAGGGTACGCTTGAGTTTAGACTCGCTCATCACTGTGCTTCCTTCTGTGTCATTACGGTTTTAATGCGCGCAATTTCTCGACGCACTTGACGCAACTCACTGGTCTTAGTCAATTGTTGCGTTGCAACCTGCATCCGCAGGCCGAATTGAGCCTTGGTCAAAGAGAGCAATTCCTGCTTCAACTCCGACGAAGATTTGGCTTTAAGTTCACTTGCTTTCATCTTATTCACCTATCTGTCTAACGACGAACGTTGTCGCGAGTGGCAACTTTGCAGCAGCCAATTTAAAGGCTTCGCGAGCCAATGATTCGTCAACACCATTCATTTCGTACAACATCTTACCTGGCTGAATCTCGGCAACGTAGTACTCAGGGTTACCCTTACCATTGCCCATACGAACTTCAGCAGGCTTCTTAGAAATAGGCTTGTCTGGGAAAACGCGAATCCAGATACGTCCGCCACGCTTAATATGACGGGTCATTGCACGGCGAGCCGCTTCTATTTGACGTGCAGTCAAACGACCACGCTCAAGCGATTTAAGTCCAAATTCGCCGAAACTAACTTTATTGCCACGAGTTGCAATACCAGTATTACGACCTTTTTGTTCCTTGCGGTACTTTCTTCTAGCTGGCTGTAACATGCTTAGCTCCCGACTTTTTTACACGTTTTTCTGGTTCAGCTACAACTGTAGAAGCAGCTTCCTGACCAATATCACCCTTGTAGACCCACACCTTGACACCGATAATGCCGTAGGTTGTCTTAGCCTCGGAAGTAGCATAATCAATATCGGCGCGCAGTGTATGCAACGGCACACGACCCTCGCGATACCACTCCGAACGCGCAATCTCAATCCCATTCAAGCGACCTGCACTCATAATCTTGATACCCAAGGCACCTAGTCGCATTGCATTTTGCATTGACCGTTTCATGGCTCTACGGAACATGATACGTTTTTCCAGTTGAGCTGTGATGTTATCGGCGATCAATTGTGCATCAATTTCCGGTTTGCGAACCTCTTCAATTGCGAGATCAACATTTTGCAAACCCATGCGCGTACGCAACTCTTTACGCAAAACCTCAATATCTTCACCTTTTTTCCCGATAACCATACCAGGACGAGCGGTGTAAATCGTAATCTTCGCGCTCTTCGCGGGGCGTTCAATAACGATCTTAGATACACTGGCAGAAGCCAGTTTCTTTTTCAGGAAAGCACGCACTTCAATGTCTTTAAGCAACATTGCAGCGAAATTACCGCTGTTTGCATACCACTTTGAATCCCAGTTCTTACGAACACTTAACCGAAAACCGGTTGGGTGAATTTTTTGTCCCATAATTTATCCTCAGCTTCCAACGCTAACAGTAACATGACAGGTCTGTTTCTCGATCTTGTTGCCACGGCCTTTCGCACGCGCCATAAATCGCTTTAACGATGCACCCTTGTCAATATAGATAACCTTAACTTTAAGCTCATCAATATCAGCACCATCGTTATGTTCGGCGTTGGCGATTGCTGACTCTAATGCTTTCTTAATAATTCCAGCGCCTTTTTTAGGACTGAAGTTAAGAATATTAAGTGCTTGAGCGACAGGCAGACCGCGAATCAGATCAGCAACTAAGCGACCTTTTTGCGCAGAAAGATGAATATTTTTAGCAACTGCGGTAGTAATAGTCATCATTTCTCCTTATCGCTTAACCGCTTTTTTATCAGCAGCATGACCCTTAAAGGTGCGCGTCAGGGAAAATTCACCCAACTTATGACCCACCATATTTTCGGAAACATAAACTGGAATATGTTGCTTTCCGTTATGCACAGCGATCGTTAGACCGACAAACTCAGGCAGCACCGTAGAACGGCGAGACCATGTTTTTACCGGACGTTTATCATTTGATGCTCGCACTGCCTCAATTTTCTTGAGCAAATGAGCATCAACAAATGGACCTTTTTTAATGGAACGTGCCATGTATATTTACCCCTTAAGCCTTAAAGCGACGACGAACAATCATGCCATCAGTACGCTTGTTTCTACGTGTGCGGAAGCCCTTGGCTGGAACACCCCATGGACTCACGGGATGACGACCAGCAGCCGTTTTACCCTCACCACCACCATGAGGGTGATCAACCGGGTTCATAACCACGCCACGAACCGTTGGACGAACACCACGCCAGCGCATTGCACCCGCTTTACCAATTGAACGCAGACTGTGTTCAGAATTCCCCACTTCGCCAAGCGTTGCCTTGCAATCAATATGTACTTTACGGATTTCGCCAGAACGCAAACGCAATTGAGCATAACTACCTTCACGCGCAAGCAATTGCACCGAAGTACCAGCCGAACGTGCCAACTGCGCGCCCTTACCTGGAAGCATCTCAATACAGTGTATGGTAGAACCAACTGGGATATTGCGCAGCGGTAAAGCGTTACCCGCCTTGATTGGCGCTTCTGAACCGGAAACTAAAGCAGCTCCAGCAGAAACACCTTTAGGAGCCACAATGTAACGTCGCTCACCGTCCGCATAGCACAACAAAGCCAAGTTTGCACTACGATTTGGATCGTATTCAAGATGTTCAACAGTAGCCGGAATACCATCTTTATTTCGTTTAAAGTCAACTAGACGATAATGCTGCTTGTGACCACCACCCATATGACGGGTTGTAATATGTCCATTATTGTTACGGCCAGCTGTTTTAGTCTTTTTCTCTAAAAGGGCTGCAACAGGCTTACCTTTGTGCAATTCTTTGTTAACTACGCGCAGTACCGCACGTTGACCCGGTGTCGTTGGTTTTAATTTAATCAATGCCATGATAATTATCCTTGCTCGCTGACGGCAAAATTGATCTCTTGACCAGGAGCCAAGCAAACATATGCTTTCTTCCAATCATTACGGCGACCGACAAAACGACCGGTACGCTTGACCTTACCCTTGACAGATAAAATCTGAACGCTATCAACATCCACCTTAAACATAAACTCAACAGCTGCTTTTACTTCAGGCTTACTAGCATCGGTTGAGACGCGAAATACAACTTGCTCGTACTTGTCAGCAACAAAAGTTGCTTTTTCCGAGATTTGCGGAGCGATCAACACTTTCATCAAACGCTCTTGACTGAATTGTCGTGCACTCATGCGAACATCTCCTCAATTTTAGCTACCGCGCCGCGTGTAACAATGACACTAGGGAAGCGAACCAGACTAACAGGATCAGCTTGATGAGCCTCTAAAACCAGAACATTGGGCAGATTGCGCGAAGAGAGATAAAGATTCTCATCCAGCTTGTCGGTGATAATCAAAAGACGACCAGAATCCAAACCTAAACTCTTGATTTTTTGCATCAATAGCTTTGTCTTAGGCGCTTCAACAGACAAATCATCAATCACAACGAGACGATCATCACTTACCAGCTTAGACAAGATAGTGGCGACACCAGCGCGATACATTTTACGGTTGATTTTTTGAGAATAATTTTCTTCGCCAGTATTTGGGAAAATCTTACCACCACCGCGCCACAACGGGCTTGATGCCATACCCGCACGGGCACGACCAGTACCTTTTTGCGCAAAAGGCTTGTGGGTACTTTTGGCAATTTCACAACGACTCTTTTGCTTGCTGTTGCCCGAACGAGCATTAGCCATATAGGCCGTAACCAGCTGATGAACCAAATCCTGATTGAATTCACGACCAAATACCGCATCGGAAACACTCAGATTCGCGCCCGACTGACCTTTATCATTTATGACCTTAAGTTCCATTACGCACCTGCTTTCACTGCGGGACGAACGATCACCTTGCCGTTAGTTGCGCCAGGAACAGCGCCTTTTACCAACAATAACTGGCGAGCAACATCAACACGCACGATTTGAAGATTCTGCACAGTCTTTCTAACATCACCCAGATGCCCAGTCATACGCTTGCCTGGAAATACACGTCCAGGATCTTGCGCCATACCAATTGAACCCGGCACGTTATGCGACTTGGAGTTACCGTGAGATGCGCGACCTGATTTGAAGTTATGGCGCTTATGGGAACCGGCATAGCCTTTGCCCTTTGAAACACCCGTCACATCAACCAATTGACCTTCTTTGAAAATCTCGACACTGACAGTGCTGCCAGTTTGCAGATCATTCAACTGCTCAGGAAATACAGTAAATTCCCTTAAGGAACTTCCCGCTTCAACACCCGCTTTGGCATAATGCCCAGCAGCAGCCTTGGTAACACGACCCGGACGACGAACACCATGTGCAACTTGCACAGCAGAGTACCCATCAATAGAGACGGTTTTAACCTGAGTAATACGATTATTGGACACTTCCAGCACAGTTACCGGCAACGACGATCCGTCCTCGGTAAACACGCGGGTCATGCCAATCTTGCGACCGACAAGTCCTAAACTCATTTTAATTTCCTTTTGTTAAGGGGCTAACTTCAATTGGCTAGCCGATTATTGGCACTACAGATTACAACTTTTATTGCAACTTGATTTCTACATCTACACCGGCTGGCAGATCGAGCTTCATCAGCGCATCAACCGTCTTATCTGTTGGATCAACAATATCCATCAATCGCAGGTGTGTACGAATTTCAAACTGATCACGGGAAGTTTTATTGACGTGAGGCGAACGCAATACGTCAAAACGTTCAATCTTGGTAGGCAATGGAACAGGTCCTTTTACCACGGCACCCGTACGCTTTGCTGTTTCAACGATCCGCGCAGCAGATTGATCAATCAGACGATAGTCAAATGCCTTAAGGCGGATACGAATTTTTTGGCTTTGCATAAATTATCTCTTGCTTATGTGCGGCAATGCCGCTAATTAAAGAACAAATTCACTCAAACTCATATGAGCGAGGGGGCGCATTGTATTCTTACTATCTAAACTTTGCAACCGTAATTCAGAAATGAGAATCGGAATTGAGTAAACGCGTTACTCAATTCCGATTCAGCAACCTGACTTTCTTACTCGATAATTTTAGCTACGACACCTGCGCCGACGGTACGACCACCTTCACGAATCGCGAAACGCAGACCTTCTTCCATCGCGATCGGGTTAATCAGAGCAACGGTGATGCTGACGTTGTCGCCAGGCATAACCATTTCGGTGCCAGCAGGCAATTCAACCGCGCCAGTTACGTCTGTAGTACGGAAGTAGAACTGTGGACGATAACCCTGGAAGAATGGCGTATGACGCCCCCCTTCATCTTTACCCAGAACATAGATTTCAGCAGTGAACTTGGTGTGCGGCTTGATGGTACCAGGCTTGCACAATACTTGACCGCGCTCTACATCTTCGCGCTTGGTGCCACGCAATAGAACCCCCACGTTGTCACCCGCCTGACCTTGGTCGAGCAGTTTGCGGAACATTTCCACGCCAGTACAAGTTGTCTTGGCAGTAGGCTTGATACCCACGATTTCAAGCTCTTCGCCGACTTTGACAATACCGCGCTCGATACGACCGGTAACGACCGTACCACGCCCAGAGATCGAGAATACATCTTCAACCGGCATCAGGAAGGCACCGTCAATGGCGCGTTCTGGTGTCGGGATGTAGCTATCCAGCGCATCGGCCAGACGCAAAATGGCGGGTTCGCCAATTTCAGATTGGTCGCCCTTGATTGCCAGCATCGCAGAACCCTTGATGATAGGCACATCATCACCAGGGAAATCGTATTTTGACAACAGTTCGCGAACTTCCATTTCAACCAGTTCGAGCAACTCTTCGTCGTCAACCATATCGCATTTGTTCAAGAACACGATGATGTAAGGTACGCCAACTTGGCGTGCCAACAAGATGTGTTCGCGCGTTTGCGGCATCGGACCGTCAGCAGCAGAACAAACCAGAATCGCGCCATCCATTTGCGCCGCACCGGTAATCATGTTTTTTACATAGTCAGCATGACCCGGACAGTCAACGTGCGCGTAGTGACGGGTTGCTGTTTCGTATTCAACGTGGGCAGTGTTGATGGTAATGCCGCGCGCTTTTTCTTCCGGTGCCGCGTCAATCTGGTCGTATGCCTTGGCTTCGCCACCAAACTTCTTGCACAACACCATGGTGATCGCCGCTGTCAGCGTCGTTTTACCGTGGTCAACGTGACCAATCGTGCCTACGTTTACGTGCGGCTTGGTTCGTTCATATTTACTTTTTGCCATGATTATATTCTCCGACTAATTTAAATTATTTCTTGGTATTCATAATAGCTTCAGCGACACTCTTGGGTGCCTCTGAATAATGTTTGAATTCCATGGTATAGGTTGCCCGGCCTTGAGTTGCAGAACGCAACGAAGTTGAATAGCCAAACATTTCAGCCAAAGGAACTTCAGCCTTAATAGACTTGCCACCACCCATCATGTCATCCATTCCTTGCACCATGCCGCGACGAGAAGAAAGATCGCCCATCACAGTTCCCGCATAATCTTCGGGTGTTTCAACTTCTACAGCCATCATCGGTTCAAGCAGTACCGGACTTGCCTTACGCATACCATCCTTGAAACCCATTGAAGCTGCCATTTTGAAGGCATTTTCATTCGAGTCAACATCATGGTACGAACCGTCAAACAAGGTAACTTTAACATCAACAACCGGGAAACCAGCCAGCACACCGTTCGGCAGGGTTTCACGCAAGCCCTTTTCAACAGCAGGAATAAACTCACGCGGCACGCTACCGCCCTTGATTGCATCAACGAACTCGAAGCCTTTACCAGCTTCATTTGGCTCCATCTTCAACCAAACATGACCGTACTGCCCTTTACCACCTGACTGCTTAACAAATTTACCTTCTGTTTCAACCACCTTGCGAATCGCTTCACGGTACGCAACTTGAGGAGCGCCAACATTGGCTTCCACCCCAAACTCACGCCGCATACGATCAACCAGAATTTCCAGATGCAACTCACCCATGCCAGACATAATCGTCTGACCTGACTCTTCATCAGTACGCACTCGGAACGATGGATCTTCAGCCGCCAGGCGCCCCAATGCCAACCCCATCTTTTCCTGGTCAGCTTTGGTTTTAGGCTCAACTGCAACGTGAATAACAGGCTCAGGAAACACCATGCGCTCCAAGATGATCGGCTTATCAATATCGCACAAGGAATCGCCAGTCGTTACATCTTTCAAACCGATGCAAGCGGCAATATCACCCGCCAGAATTTCATCCACTTCAACGCGATTGTTTGCATGCATTTGCACAATCCGACCGATACGTTCTTTTTTGCCCTTAACAGAGTTATAAACGGTATCGCCTTTATTCAAGACACCCGAATAAACACGCACAAAAGTAAGCTGACCCACATACGGATCCGTCATCAATTTGAACGCCAGAGCCGAGAATTTCTCAGAATCATCTGCTTTACGACTAGCAGGTTCGCCACCTTCGGTTTCACCCGTCACATCGGGAATATCTACAGGCGCAGGCAGGAACTGAATAACGGCATCCAACATACGTTGAACGCCCTTATTCTTAAAAGCGGTACCGCACAGCATCGGCTGAATTTCACATCCGATAGTGCGCGTACGAATACCCAAAACAATCTCTTCTTCAGTCAAATCGCCATTTTCCAAGTAGCTATTCATCAACTCTTCCGAAGCCTCAGCCGCAGATTCGACCATCTTTTCACGCCACTCAACAGCCAAATCTTGCAGCTCAGCAGGGATTTCACGGTAATCGAACTTCATTCCTTGAGAAGCTTCATCCCAATAGATTGCGCGCATCTTGATCAGATCAACCACACCCTCAAACTTATCTTCTGCACCGATAGGGATAACAATAGCGACGGGATTGGCACGCAAACGAGTCTTCATTTGGTCATAGACCTTGAAGAAGTTCGCACCTTGACGATCCATTTTATTGACGAACGCTAGGCGAGGAACCTTGTACTTATTGGCTTGCCTCCACACCGTTTCGGATTGAGGCTGAACACCACCTACCGCACAATAAACCATACATGCGCCATCCAGCACACGCATGGAACGTTCAACTTCAATCGTGAAATCTACGTGCCCCGGAGTATCAATGATATTGAAGCGATGTTGTGGAAAATTATTTTCCATCCCGCTCCAAAAACAAGTAGTGGCAGCAGAAGTAATGGTAATACCGCGCTCCTGCTCTTGCTCCATCCAATCCATGGTAGCAGCACCATCATGCACTTCGCCGATTTTGTGATTGACACCTGTGTAATACAAAATCCGCTCAGTCGTAGTCGTCTTACCTGCGTCAATATGCGCACTGATACCAATGTTGCGGTAATGCTGAATGGGAGTTTTACGGGACACGATAAATACCTAACTATTTGATTAGAAACGGAAATGCGAGAAAGCCTTGTTTGCTTCAGCCATACGGTGAACTTCTTCACGCTTCTTGACAGCGCCACCACGACCTTCAGAAGCATCAACCAACTCACCAGCCAAGCGCATCCCCATGGATTTTTCACCACGCTTGCGTGCAGCTTCACGCAACCAGCGCATAGACAAGGCCATACGACGAGAAGGACGAACCTCAACAGGCACCTGATAGTTTGCACCACCGACGCGACGGCTCTTGACTTCAACCTGAGGCTTAGCATTGTTCAAAGCCAGGTTAAAAATTTCGATCGCATCCTTGCCGGTCTTTTTAGCAACTTGCTCCAATGCGCCGTACAAAATTCGCTCGGCAACTGATTTTTTACCAGCCGTCATTAACACATTAACGAACTTTGACAAATCCTGGTTACCAAATTTTGGATCAGGAAGAACTTCGCGTTTGGGGACTTCTCTACGTCTTGGCATATCTAACCTCTAAATAAATTACTCAATAACTACAGACACCAAGAATTATTTCTTAGCGCGCTTGGTACCGTATTTGGAACGAGATTGCTTACGATCTTTCACGCCAGCCGTATCCAAACTACCGCGCACCATATGGTAACGAACACCAGGCAAGTCTTTTACACGACCACCACGCAATAACACAACCGAGTGTTCCTGCAGATTGTGGCCTTCACCGCCAATATAACTAATCACCTCAAAACCATTAGTCAGACGAACCTTGGCCACTTTACGCAACGCAGAGTTAGGCTTTTTTGGAGTTGTGGTATACACACGAGTACAGACACCACGCTTTTGCGGGCAACCGGCGAGTGCGGGTACCTTGCTCTTTTCTACGATCGCGACACGCGGCTTGCGGATCAACTGATTAATGGTTGGCATTATTTATACATCCTAAATTGATTGCTAAAATTCCGTTAAAATCAAATAAAACAAATAGATACTATCGCAATGACAAAAATTCAACGCACAGCGACGGTAAAAAGGTTGCGAATTCTATTCAGAAACCACTTCGTTGTCAAGCGACTCATCTGCAACAACGACCTCCGCCTCACTCAAACTGCGATCTGGAGCAATATCAATACCCAGACGTTGCTTGCGGCGATTTGTGTGATATGCCAAGCCCGTACCTGCCGGAATCAAGCGCCCGACGATTACGTTCTCTTTCAAACCTCGGAGTTCATCACGTTTACCCATGATTGCAGCTTCGGTCAAGACACGAGTCGTTTCCTGGAAAGATGCAGCCGAGATAAATGAATCCGTTGAAAGTGAAGCCTTGGTGATACCCAGTAACATAAAATTGAAGGTGGCCGGTTTTTTGTCAGCAGCCGCCATATCTTCGTTTTCTTTCAACAAATCGGCACGTTCAACTTGCTCGCCGACGATGAAACGAGTCTGACCTGGCTCAACGATTTGCACACGACGTAGCATCTGACGCACGATAACTTCGATATGCTTGTCGTTAATCTTTACGCCTTGCAAACGATATACTTCCTGAACTTCGTCGGTTATATAACGCGCCAATGTAGCCACACCCAACAATCTCAGGATGTCATGCGGATCGGCAGGTCCGTCAACGATCATTTCACCGCGTGTCACAAGCTGACCATCATGCGCCAGAACATGCTTTTCCTTTGGAATCAGGAACTCATTGGCAATCCCCTCCCCATCGGTAATGACCAGACGCTGTTTACCCTTGGTTTCCTTGCCGAAGGACACTGTTCCAGTACATTCAGCCAACAGACCAGCATCCTTTGGAATACGCGCCTCGAACAATTCGGCTACGCGAGGCAAACCACCGGTAATATCACGAGTCTTGCTGGATTCCTGAGGAATGCGCGCCAGAACGTCACCTACACCGACTTGTTGCCCATCATCCACAGTGATGATACATCCTGTCTGGAAAGTCACACTTACAGCGGTATCCGTACCGGACAACTTAACCTCTTCACCAGTTTCATCAAACAAGCGCACCATAGGGCGTACTACCGTCTTGCTTTGTGCTCCTGAGCGTTGTTTAGGGTCAATTACCACCAGCGTTGATAGCCCGGTTACTTCATCAATCTGTTTGGCAACTGTGACGCCTTCTTCGACGTTCTGAAAACTTACTTTACCGGCATATTCCGTGACGATAGGGCGTGTATGAGGATCCCATGTAGCCAACACTTCACCGGCACGCACAACGCTATCTTCCTTGGACACCAAGGTAGCACCATATGGCACTTTATGACGCTCGCGCTCGCGTCCATAGTCGTCTGCAACAATGATCTCAGCACTACGCGCAACAACGATAGACTCGCCATTTAACTTGGTAACCAAACGCATGTTGGGACTATATTTAGTCACCCCGTTTGATTTACTCTCAATCTGGCTGGCCACCACATTTCGTGACGCAGCACCGCCAACGTGGAAGGTACGCATCGTCAGCTGGGTGCCAGGCTCACCGATAGACTGAGCGGCAATCACGCCAACTGCCTCACCGACATTCACCATTGATCCTCGACCCAGATCGCGTCCATAACACTTGGCACACAACCCAAAACGTGTTTCACAATTCAGTGGTGTGCGAACTTCAACTTCATCCACACCCAAGGCTTCAATACGCTCAACTGCATTCTCATCCAACAAGTCACCAGTGGCATACAGTGTTTCGCCAGAATCTGGATTGATAACATCTTTGCTTACTACGCGCCCCAGAATACGCTCACGCAAGGCTTCGATCACTTCACCGCCCTCGACAATCGCCTTCATGCGCGTACCGATTTCAGTTTTACAGTCATCCTCGACCACTACCAAATCCTGCGTAACGTCAACCAGACGACGAGTCAGGTAACCAGAGTTAGCCGTTTTCAACGCCGTATCCGCCAACCCTTTACGCGCACCGTGAGTGGAAATAAAGTATTGCAACATACTCAATCCCTCGCGGAAATTCGCGGTAATCGGCGTTTCAATAATTGAGCCATCGGGCTTGGCCATCAGACCGCGCATACCCGCCAACTGACGAATCTGTGCCGCAGAACCACGCGCACCGGAATCGGCCATCATGTAGATGGAGTTCATGGACTCTTGCATCACCGGCTTGCCGTTTTGCAGCATGGGTTCACCCGTCACACGATCCAAAACTGGCTCGGTACTGAGCTGATCCATCATCGCCTTGGCGACCATATCTGCCGTGCGCCCCCAAATATCCACTACCTTGTTGTAACGTTCACCATCAGTAACCAAGCCGGAGGTGTACTGCGTATGAATTTCTTTGACTTCTCTTTCTGCCGCATCCAGCAAGGTACTCTTTTGCGGAGGCATCAACATATCATCAATACATATTGAGATACCTGCGCGCGTCGCAAAGGTGAAACCGGTATACATCAGGTTATCAGCCATAATGACGGTATCGCGCAAACCACACAGCCGGAAACTTGCGTTAATAAGACGTGATATTTCCTTCTTCTTCATTGCCCTATTGATCAAATCGAAGGGCAAACCAGCCGGCAGAACTTCGGACAATAAAGCGCGTCCAACTGTCGTTTCATGGCGCACAAGTTTAATAACGCTCTGACCCTCCGCGTCTTTATGCGTTTCTTTCAAACGCACAATCACCTTGGCCTGTAAAGAAACCTCACGCGATTCATAAGCACGAGAAACTTCAGCGATATTGGCGAACATTGAGCCCGTACCCTTCGCGCCCACATCTTCGCGGGTCATATAGTACAGCCCCAAAACGATGTCTTGTGATGGAACAATAATCGGTTCACCGTTTGCCGGCGACAAGACATTATTCGATGCCAGCAACAAGGTACGGCATTCCATTTGCGCTTCAAGCGACAACGGCACGTGAACCGCCATCTGGTCACCGTCAAAGTCGGCATTGAATGCAGTACAAACCAGAGGGTGCAACTGAATCGCCTTACCTTCGATCAGGATAGGTTCAAAGGCCTGAATACCCAAACGGTGCAGCGTAGGCGCACGGTTCAACATAACCGGATGTTCGCGAATAACTTCTTCGAGAATATCCCACACGACAGGTTCTTCCGTCTCGACCATGCGCTTGGATGCCTTGATGGTAGTCGCATAGCCCAATGCTTCCAGCCTGCTGAAAATAAATGGCTTGAATAATTCCAGCGCCATTTTCTTCGGCAAACCACACTGATGCAGCTTGAGTTGCGGACCTACCACAATCACTGAGCGGCCGGAATAGTCAACGCGCTTACCCAGCAAGTTTTGACGGAAACGACCGCTCTTGCCCTTAATCATATCAGCCAGGGATTTCAGTTGCCGCTTATTCGCACCCGTCATCGCCTTACCGCGACGACCATTGTCAAGCAACGAATCCACCGACTCCTGCAACATACGCTTTTCGTTACGCACAATGATGTCCGGGGCTTTAAGCTCCAACAAACGGCGCAGACGGTTGTTACGGTTGATGACTCGACGATACAAATCATTGAGATCGGAAGTCGCAAAACGACCGCCATCCAAAGGCACCAGGGGACGAAGCTCTGGCGGCAAAACCGGCAGCACTTCCATCACCATCCATTGTGGCCTGATACCCGAGGAATTAAAGGCTTCGAGCACTTTCAGTCGCTTGGCGTATTTCTTTATCTTGGTAACAGAGCCGGTCGCTGCCAAATCTGCGCGAATAACTTCAATTTCACTGCAAACATCCAGCCCAGACAGTAACGCGCCAATACCTTCTGCACCCATCAACGCAGTGAATTCGTCGCCGAATTCTTCTGTCTTGGCAAGATAGTCATCTTCAGACAACAACTGACCACGATTTAACGGTGTCATGCCGGGCTCAGTCACAACATAAGCTTCAAAGTACAATACGCGCTCTATGTCGCGTAGCGTCATGTCCAGAACCATACCCAAACGCGAAGGCAGCGACTTCAAAAACCAGATATGCGCAACTGGGCTAGCCAGCTCAATGTGTCCCATCCGTTCGCGACGCACCTTGGACAAAGTGACTTCAACCCCACATTTTTCACAGATGACACCGCGATGCTTCAAACGCTTGTACTTACCGCACAGGCATTCATAGTCCTTAACCGGTCCGAAAATTTTGGCACAAAACAAACCATCACGCTCGGGTTTGAAAGTTCGATAGTTAATGGTTTCCGGTTTTTTAACTTCGCCATATGACCAGGAACGAATTTTCTCAGGTGATGCGAGGCCGATCTTGATAGCATCGAACTCCTCTTTTTGGGTGACTTGTTTAAACAAATCAAGCAATGATTTCATGTGTGACTCCTAAAAACTGGTGAGTGGATAGTGGTGAGTAGCGAGTGGGAAAGCCTGTTTCCCACCCCCCGCTTCTTACTCTCTATGTTCAGTTACGCTCCAAATCCATATCAATCCCCAAGGAACGAATTTCCTTGATGACCACATTGAAGGATTCAGGCATGCCCGCATCTATCTTGTGCTCGCCCTTGACAATGTTTTCATAAACCTTGGTACGTCCCGCCACGTCATCCGACTTAACTGTGAGCATTTCCTGCAAGGTGTAAGCCGCGCCATAGGCTTCCAGCGCCCACACTTCCATCTCACCGAAACGCTGTCCACCGAACTGTGCCTTGCCGCCTAACGGCTGTTGTGTAACAAGACTGTAAGGACCCGTTGAACGGGCGTGCATCTTGTCATCAACCAAGTGATGCAGCTTGAGAACATGCTTGTACCCAACCGTTACCGGACGATCGAATGCTTCACCCGTGCGACCATCGTATAGCGTGGTCTGACCGGACAATGGCAAATCAGCCAATCCGAGCATGTACTTGATTTCTTCTTCGCTTGCACCGTCAAACACCGGGGTTGCGAATGGCACACCCTTACGAAGATTACGGCACAACTCAATGATTTCATTGTCACTAAACTTCGTAAAGTCAACAGACTCACCATTGTTGTTGTTATAAATCTTATCAAGGAAACCGCGCAACTCTATTACCCTGGCATTATCTTCGAGCATTTTTTCAATCTTCTTGCCCAAGCCATGAGCAGCCCAGCCCAAATGAGTTTCAAGAATCTGCCCGATGTTCATACGAGATGGAACGCCCAGCGGATTTAACACCACATCAGCCGGCGTGCCGTCTGCCATGTAAGGCATATCTTCCACAGGAACGATACGCGAGATGACACCCTTATTACCGTGACGACCTGCCATTTTGTCGCCTGGCTGCAAGCGACGTTTAACGGCGACGTATACCTTGACCATCTTCTGTACACCCGCCTGCAACTCATCGCCTTGCGTCATTTTCCTCTTCTTCAACTCGAAAGCGGCTTCAAAGTCCAGACGTTTCTGAGCCAGACCGTCTTTGACTTGTTCCATTTGAGCGGCAACTTCGTCATCCGCCACGCGAATATCAAACCACTGATGATGCTCGATGCTGGATAGATATTCCTTACTGAGTTGGCTTCCTTTGACCAGCTTTTTCGGACCGCCATTGGCAGACTTATCAAGAAGCAGTTTTTCCAGACGGGCAAAGGCATCGCTTTCGACAATACGCATCTGATCCTTCAAATCCTTATTGTAACGATTCAATTCGTCATCAACGATTTGTTGCGCACGTGAGTCACGTTGCAATCCTTCACGGGTAAATACCTGTACATCAATCACCGTACCGGAACTACCGGCTGAAACGCGTAAGCTGGTATCTTTAACATCGGAGGCTTTTTCACCAAAGATAGCACGCAACAACTTTTCTTCCGGTGTCAGCTGGGTTTCACCTTTTGGTGTGACTTTACCTACCAAAACGTCCCCAACTACCACCTCTGCACCAATATGAACGATACCGCACTCATCCAGGCGTCCCAACTGAACTTCAGACAGGTTGGGGATATCGCGCGTGATTTCTTCCGTACCCAACTTGGTATCACGCGCAACCACGGTTAATTCTTCGATGTGAACAGAAGTAAAGCGATCCTTAGCGATAACGCGCTCGGAAATCAGAATTGAATCTTCGTAGTTATAACCATTCCAGGGCATAAACGCGACCAGCACGTTTTGTCCCAATGCCAGCTCACCCATGTCAGTAGATGCACCATCGGCAATCACATCTTCACGTGCGATGACATCACCCACCTTGACCAACGGACGCTGGTTAATATTGGTGTTCTGATTGGAACGGGTGTACTTGGTCAAATTGTAAATATCTACACCGACTTCGCCGGCTGTGGTCTCTTCGTCATTGACTCGAACCACGATACGACCCGCATCCACATAGTCGATCTGACCGCCACGCGTTGCCTTAACCACCGTACCCGAGTCCAAAGCAACCGTGCGCTCGATACCCGTACCCACCAGCGGCTTTTCAGCACGCAGACAAGGCACAGCCTGACGGGACATATTTGCTCCCATCAACGCGCGGTTCGCATCGTCATGCTCCAGGAAAGGAATCAGACAAGCTGCAACTGAGACCACCTGCGAAGGCGACACGTCCATATAATGGATGTCCGCAGGCTCAGCCAAAACGAATTCATTATGGCGACGTGAATCCACAATGTCATTGGTAAAGCGCCCCTCTTTGTCCAGCTCCGCGTTCGCCTGAGCAATGGTAAAGCCACTTTCTTCAATCGCGGACAAGTAATCCACTTCATTGGAAACCTTGCTGCCTTCAACCTTGCGATAGGGTGTCTCAATGAAACCATATTCGTTGGTGCGCGCGTACAACGCCAAGGAGTTAATCAGGCCAATATTCGGACCTTCCGGTGTTTCAATTGGACAAACGCGACCATAGTGAGTCGGATGAACGTCACGCACTTCAAAGCCCGCACGCTCCCGTGTCAAACCGCCAGGTCCAAGTGCTGAAATACGACGCTTGTGTGTCACTTCCGACAATGGATTAGTCTGATCCATAAACTGCGACAACTGGCTGGAACCAAAGAATTCCTTAATCGCAGCTGAAATAGGCTTGGCGTTGATCAAATCATGCGGCATCAAATTATCTGACTCTGCCTGACCTAAACGCTCCTTGACAGCGCGTTCAACGCGTGCCAAACCCACACGAAATTGATTTTCTGCCAGCTCACCGACCGCACGAACACGACGATTGCCCAAGTGATCAATATCATCAATCTCGCCGCGACCATTGCGCAACTCAACGAGTATCTGTACCACGGAGACAATATCTTCATTTGAAAGAATATTCGATCCAGTAACCTCATCACGTCCAACGCGACGATTAAACTTCATCCGCCCGACAACTGACAAGTCATAACGATCTTCATTGAAGAACAAACCATTGAACAAACCTTCAACCGATTCCTCGGTTGGAGGTTCGCCTGGACGCATCATGCGATAAATTGCCACACGCGCCGTCCATTGGTCGGTACTTTCATCGGCTCGTAATGTTTGCGAAATATAAGCACCGTGGTCAAGATCGTTGGTATACAGCGTATGCAACTTCAATACATTGGCTTCTTGTAACTTATGCAGCAACTCTTCGGTGATTTCGTCATTTGCATTCGCAATGATTTCACCGCTCTCCTTGTCAACAATATCGTTAGCAACGACGCGACCAATCAGAAACTCTTCACTCACGGCAAGTTTGTCAATACCCGCTTCCTGCATCTGGCGAATGTGACGCACAGTAACACGCTTGTCTTGAGCAACAATTACGTTGCCTGCTTTGTCCACGATATCGAAGCGCGCCAATTCACCTCTCAGGCGCTCGGCAACGACTTCAAACTGAATAGAGCCCTTTTTACCCAGATGAAACGCATCAAACGCATAGAACATCTTGAGCATATCTTCATTGTTATAACCCAATGAACGCAACAAGATGGTGACCGGCATCTTGCGGCGGCGGTCAATACGGAAATAAACGTAATCCTTGGCATCGAACTCAAAGTCCAGCCATGAACCACGGTAAGGAATGATGCGGGCAGAGAACAACAGTTTGCCGGAGGAGTGAGTTTTGCCCCGGTCATGTTCAAAAAACACACCGGGCGAACGATGCAATTGGGAGACGATTACGCGCTCGGTACCGTTGATAACGAATGAACCGGTATCCGTCATCAAAGGCATTTCACCCATGTAAACTTCCTGTTCCTTCACCTCTTTTACCGTTGGCTTGGAAGCTTCCTTATCCATGATAGTCAGACGAACGCGCGCGCGCAGCGGTGAAGCGAAGGTCAAACCGCGTTGTTGACATTCTTTGACATCAAATGCAGGCGTACCCAGCATATAGCTGACAAATTCGAGGCGAGCGTTTTTGGTATGACTTTCAATAGGGAAGATGCCATTGAAAGCGGCTTGCAAGCCTTCGCTCTTGCGCTTATCAACGGGCGTGTTGGCCTGCAAGAAAGCAGCGAAAGATTCCAACTGGGTGGATAACAGGAAAGGTACTGGCAATGCGCCGATACGCTTGCCAAAACTTTTACGAATACGTTTTCTTTCGGTAAAAGAGTAGCTCATATAATCTCCACAACTAGGCAAAAAGACAGGGGACGGGAAGCAATTTACAGACTTCCTGTCCACTGGCTTCTTTATTAAACTGACATGACCTTCTTCAAGCGCCAAAAGGCTGACGGTAAGCCGTCAGCCTTTTGTCAACGCGCTGAATTACTTAACTTCAACGGTAGCGCCAGCCTCAATCAATTGCTTGGCAATTGCATCGGCATCCGCCTTGGATACGCCTTCTTTAACAGCTTTAGGTGCGCCATCAACCAGATCCTTGGCTTCTTTCAAGCCAAGGGCAGTAATAGCACGAACCGCTTTAATTACGCTTACCTTGTTATCGCCAGGGCCAGTCAAGATAACGTCAAATTCAGTTTGTTCAGCAGCAGCAGCAACACCGCCAGCAGCTGGGCCTGCAACAGCAACAGCCGCAGCAGATACGCCGAATTTTTCTTCCATTTGCTTGATCAGATCGGCCAGTTGTAACACGGTCATGCCAGCAACAGCATCCATCAACTGTTCATTTGTAATAGACATTTAGTTCTCCTAGTTCAATAAATTCAAAATTATTCAGCAGCAGTCTCAGCAACCACAATTTCTGCAACCGCTTGTTCTGCACCAGCCGAATTTGCATCGCGAATCGCAGCCAGAGTACGAACGAACTTTGCAGTCATCGCATTCATAGTTGCCATCAAGGTTGCAATCAGCTCGTCGCGACTTGGGGTCGCAGCCAGCACACCAATTTGTTCGACAGACATCAACGACCCAGCCATTGATCCAGCCACAACCACCATCTTGTTGTTGGTCTTGGCAAAATCACAAACCACTTTTGCTGCAGCTACGGCATCAGAACTCATGCTATACACAAGAGGACCTACCATACTTACAGCCAGCGATTCAAACGGGGTTCCTTGTACCGCACGACGCGCCAAAGTGTTTTTCAACACATGCAAATACACGCCAGCGTTACGCGCATCAGCACGCAACTTGGTTATATCGGCAACTTTGATGCCACGATACTCTGCCAAAACAATGGTTTGCGATTGCGCAACTTGTGCACTTACTTCCGCTACCACATTTTGTTTTTCTTGCAGATTTAGACTCAAGTCTTCCTCCATTATCCAGAATGTATTCGCACACATTCCATTATTTACAACAGCGACCATGAGCCAGAAGAACAATCACTCCTGCTCGCGGGCACACCATCTACGTGGGCAGTTGGACAAATCCAACAATTAAGTCAGCGACCAATTTCTGTCACCGACACCAACGGTCTTTGATGCTGACATCCGCCAGCAGTGCAAAGATATTCGGCCACACGGCAGTTGCCATGCGGCCTAATTAAAAACTCAAGCGTTAAGACTGGACTGATCAACGCGAATGCCAACACCCATCGTACTGGAAAGAGAAATCTTCTTCATAAAGACCCCTTTGGAACTGGCAGGTTTTGCTTTGCTTAACGCATCTACCAAGGCCAGCAGATTTTCACGCAAGGCGTCAGGCGCGAATGAAGCGCGACCGATTGTGCAGTGAATAATGCCGTTCTTGTCGTTACGATATTGAACCTGACCCGCTTTAGCATTCCTGACAGCTCCAGCAACATCCGGCGTTACCGTCCCTACCTTAGGGTTAGGCATCAAACCGCGAGGACCCAGAACCTGCCCCAACTGACCCACCAGACGCATCGCATCAGGACTGGCTATTACCACATCAAAGTCAAGATTACCGGCTTTGATTGACTCGGCCAGATCTTCAAAACCAACAATATCAGCACCAGCAGCTTTAGCTTCTTCAGCCTTTGCTCCTTGAGCAAAAACTGCCACACGCACGGTTTTACCCGTACCTCTTGGCAAAACCACTGCACCACGTACCAATTGATCGGATTTACGCGCATCAATACCCAAATTCACTGCAACATCAACTGATTCATCAAACTTGGCTAGAGCATTTTCTTTAACCAGCGACAACGCATCAGTCAAAGCATATTGCTTGTTACGATCAATTTTGGCTGCGATTGCTTTATAGCGCTTTGACATTATTCGCCCTCCACTGTGATACCAATACTGCGCGCACTACCAGCGATGGTGCGTACAGCCGCATCCATATCAGCAGCAGTCAGATCCGGCATCTTGGTTGTTGCAATTTCTTCAGCTTGCTTACGAGTCAAGTGACCCACTTTAACAGTATTCGCTGTCGGACTACCCTTTTGGATTCCGGCAGCCTTCTTGATCAGAATGGTTGCAGGAGGCGTCTTCATTATGAAGGTGAAGCTCTTGTCGGCAAACGCAGTGATAACCACCGGAATTGGCAAACCAGGCTCTACACCCTGAGTCGCTGCATTAAAAGCCTTGCAGAACTCCATAATATTCAAACCACGTTGACCCAATGCAGGACCAATAGGTGGACTTGGATTGGCTTTACCAGCTGGCACTTGCAGCTTGATGAAGCCGATGATTTTTTTTGCCATGTTACTCTCCTATCAAACGGGTAAACGAGGCCGAAGCCTCTCCCCAAATACGAAAAACAGCGAACGGGAAACTGCGCTTGTTTTTATACAAGCTGCGTTTCCCGTGCCAATTTTCTCCGCCTTAGCCTTTTTCTACCTGGCCAAATTCCAGCTCTACTGGTGTTGCACGACCAAAAATGGTGACTGCAACACGTATTTTATTTTTATCGTAATTAACTTCTTCGACCATGCCGGTAAAGTCTGTAAACGGACCTTCCTTGACGCGCACAACCTCTCCCACCTCAAACAACACTTTAGGCTTCGGCTTCTCAACGCCAGCCTGCATCTGATCCATAATAGTCTGAACTTCTTTCGCGCTAATCGGCGTTGGACGCATTGCTGAGCCCCCTAGAAAACCAGTCACTTTGGGTGTATTTTTGACCAAATGCCAGCTTTCATCCGTCATTTCCATTTCTACCAGCACATAGCCGGGAAAAAATTTACGCTCGGAAATGCTTTTTTGACCGCCCTTCAACTCGACTACTTCCTCGACAGGAACCAGTATCTGACCAAATTTATCTTGCATACCCTCACGCTGAACACGCTCGGCCAATGCACGCGATACACTTTTTTCAAACTGCGAGTACGTGTGAACAACATACCAATTCATAGTCATTATTCAGCCCGCCCCATCAAATTATTGACTACTGCCATCAGACCAGCGTCTACCGCCCACAAAAACAATGCCATCGTTATCGCAAATATAATCACAACACCTGTGGTCTGCACCGTTTCTTTACGGCTAGGCCAAACAACACGCTTAGCCTCAGCTACCGAGTCTTTTCCAAATATGAAAAAACGCTTTCCGGATTCACTGGTTGATGCCACACCAGCAGCAAGCAATATACCAACCAACACCGAAGCCACCTGCAACACTGCCGGGCTGTCGTGCAAGTAGTAGAAGCCCGCAATTCCCGCCGCAACCAGCAGAAAAGCAATTAGCAACTTTATTTTGTCCGACATGCGTATTTGTTCCGATTAACTTTACTTACTATTTGGCAGGCCAGGAGGGTCTCGAACCCCCAACCCTCGGTTTTGGAGACCGATACTCTACCAATTGAGCTACTGGCCTAAAAATTAAAAAGAAATAAACGCAATGAGAGAAGAGTAAAACTCTTCTCTCGCGCGCTTCAAACTTTCTTACTCGATAATTTTAGCTACGACACCTGCGCCGACGGTACGACCACCTTCACGAATCGCGAAACGCAGACCTTCTTCCATCGCGATCGGGTTAATCAGAGCAACGGTGATGCTGACGTTGTCGCCAGGCATAACCATTTCGGTGCCAGCAGGCAATTCAACCGCGCCAGTTACGTCTGTAGTACGGAAGTAGAACTGTGGACGATAACCCTGGAAGAATGGCGTATGACGCCCCCCTTCATCTTTACCCAGAACATAGATTTCAGCAGTGAACTTGGTGTGCGGCTTGATGGTACCAGGCTTGCACAATACTTGACCGCGCTCTACATCTTCGCGCTTGGTGCCACGCAATAGAACCCCCACGTTGTCACCCGCCTGACCTTGGTCGAGCAGTTTGCGGAACATTTCCACGCCAGTACAAGTTGTCTTGGCAGTAGGCTTGATACCCACGATTTCAAGCTCTTCGCCGACTTTGACAATACCGCGCTCGATACGACCGGTAACGACCGTACCACGCCCAGAGATCGAGAATACATCTTCAACCGGCATCAGGAAGGCACCGTCAATGGCGCGTTCTGGTGTCGGGATGTAGCTATCCAGCGCATCGGCCAGACGCAAAATGGCGGGTTCGCCAATTTCAGATTGGTCGCCCTTGATTGCCAGCATCGCAGAACCCTTGATGATAGGCACATCATCACCAGGGAAATCGTATTTTGACAACAGTTCGCGAACTTCCATTTCAACCAGTTCGAGCAACTCTTCGTCGTCAACCATATCGCATTTGTTCAAGAACACGATGATGTAAGGTACGCCAACTTGGCGTGCCAACAAGATGTGTTCGCGCGTTTGCGGCATCGGACCGTCAGCAGCAGAACAAACCAGAATCGCGCCATCCATTTGCGCCGCACCGGTAATCATGTTTTTTACATAGTCAGCATGACCCGGACAGTCAACGTGCGCGTAGTGACGGGTTGCTGTTTCGTATTCAACGTGGGCAGTGTTGATGGTAATGCCGCGCGCTTTTTCTTCCGGTGCCGCGTCAATCTGGTCGTATGCCTTGGCTTCGCCACCAAACTTCTTGCACAACACCATGGTGATCGCCGCTGTCAGCGTCGTTTTACCGTGGTCAACGTGACCAATCGTGCCTACGTTTACGTGCGGCTTGGTTCGTTCATATTTACTTTTTGCCATGATTATTCCCTTATCAATGTCAAACGTTAACGATATATATATATATTCTTGGTGCCCATGGCGAGAATCGGACTCGCGACCTCTCCCTTACCAAGGGAGTGCTCTACCACTGAGCCACATGGGCAAGATTCAGACTGGAGCGGGTGAAGGGAATCGAACCCTCGTCGTAAGTTTGGAAAACTTCTGCTCTACCATTGAGCTACACCCGCAGTCGCTTCCATCAAACAACACAGCTAAAGCTGACACGCATCAGCCTTTAATAAAATCTGGTGGAGGGGGAAGGATTCGAACCTTCGTACTCTAAGAGGGCAGATTTACAGTCTGCTGCCTTTAACCACTCGGCCACCCCTCCAAAACTGAATTCGTAATTCTGCCTATCATTGATAGGCGTGTCAACTTTTTTTTAATTTATTTTGCTTCTGTACAACGCTGATTGCGCATGTGCCTGCAAGCCTTCACCCAATGCCAGCACTGATGCAATTTCCCCTAAAGTATGCGCGCCCTGTTCTGACACTTGAATCAGGCTGCTGCGTTTCTGAAAATCGTAAACGCCTAACGGCGAAGAAAATCGAGCCGTTCCAGAAGTTGGCAATACATGATTCGGCCCCGCACAATAATCACCAAGCGCTTCTGAAGTGTAACGCCCCATAAAGATGGCACCCGCATGTTTCAGACTAGACAGCCAGTCTTGCGGATTCACGACCGAGAGTTCCAGATGTTCCGGGGCTATCCGATTACTGATAGCACAGGCCTCTTCCAAACTGGCGACATGAATTAACGCGCCACGATTTTCCAGCGCCGTCCTGATAATTTCACGACGCGGCATCTGTTCCAATAAGCGATTGGCGCTTTCCGCCACCGCTGCTATAAAAGCAGCATCAGGGGAAAGCAGAATAGCTTGCGCCAATTCGTCATGTTCTGCCTGCGAGAACAAATCCATTGCAATCCAGTCAGGGTCTGTCATGCCATCGCAAATCACCAAAATTTCTGACGGACCCGCAATCATATCTATACCACAGACACCGAAAACCCGACGCTTTGCTGCGGCCACATAGGCATTACCTGGACCCACTATCTTGTCCACTTTGGGGATGGTTGCCGTACCATAAGCCAGTGCGCCTACTGCCTGTGCGCCGCCAATAGTAAACACACGATCCACTCCCGACAAATAAGCGGCTGCCAGCACTAACTGATTTTTCACGCCCTCAGGGGTAGGAACGACCATGATCAGCTCAGGCACACCCGCCACTTTTGCGGGCAATGCATTCATCAACACTGACGATGGATAGGCAGCCTTGCCCCCAGGAACATATAACCCCACCCTATCAAGCGGTGTGACTTGCTGCCCGAGCAACGTGCCATCGGCATCGGTATAGCTCCACGATTTTTGTACTTGTTTCTGATGATAATCAGTCACGCGCTGAGCAGCCTGTTCCAATGCTGTACGTTGCGCGGTGGGCAATCCCTCGAATGCGGCGCGCAATTCCTCGTGCGGCAATTCCATTGCGGCGGCATCTACCAGCGTCAAACGGTCAAATTTTGCTGTATATTCCAGCACAGCAGCATCACCATGCAGGCGCACAAGATTGAGGATATGACGGACTGTTGTTTCTATCTCATCGTCTGCTGTCGCTTCAAAGGACAGCAGCTTTTCCAACTCTTGCGCAAAGCCAGTATCACTACTTGATAATCGTCTAATTTTCATTTTATGGGATCGCCTATACCACAATTGCTTGAGAAAATGCGTCCAGCATAGGCTGGATCACATCACGCTTTAGCTTGAGCGCAGCCTGATTCACAACCAAACGCGATGAAATGTCGCTGACGTGTTCAACCGCCCTAAGGTGGTTCGCCTTAAGCGTATTCCCGCTGCTCACCAGATCAACAATCACATCGGACAGACCTACAAGAGGCGCGAGTTCCATGGAACCGTACAATTTGATTAAATCTATATGCACACCCTTGGCAGCGAAATGATCATGTGCTGCCTTCACATACTTAGTGGCCACGCGCAATCTCGCCCCCCGCTTCACCGCAGACTCATAATCAAAATCATTTTGCACCGCCACCATCATCCGGCAACGTGCAATATTCAAATCCAGCGGCTGGTACAAGCCGGCACCGCCATGCTCATTCAGCACATCCTTGCCCGCCACACCGATGTCCGCCGCACCATATTGAACATAGGTGGGTACGTCCGAGGCTCGCACGATAATCAGGCGGACCTCCGCTTGATTGGTTGATAAAATCAACTTGCGTGAGGATTCTGGATCTTCCAGTGGAGTGATACCTGCCGCAGCCAACAGCGGCAGTGTCTCTTCAAAAATTCTGCCCTTGGAAAGTGCAATCGTAATCATCTTAAATCCCTAGTTAAAACGACGAATCTTCGCGCCCAGCGCAGACAGTTTCGCCTCAATATGTTCATAACCGCGATCTAGGTGATAAATACGATCCACGACCGTTTCGTCTTGCGCCACCATGCCGGCAATCACCAGCGATGCAGAGGCACGCAAATCCGTGGCCATCACGGCTGCACCATCCAGATGATCACATCCTTGAATCACGGCAGTATTGCCCTCGATCTCTATCTGTGCGCCCAGACGTTGTAATTCTTGAACATGCATGAAACGATTTTCAAAAATCGTTTCAATTACGATGGCACTGCCTTCTGCTATCGTATTCAAAGCCATAAATTGAGCCTGCATATCTGTTGGGAAAGCGGGGTAAGGGGCGGTGCGCAAACTGACCGCAAGGGGTCGGCTTGTCATCTCCAAACTGATACGATCACCGCACACATTGATAAGCGCGCCCGTTTCACGCAACTTATCCAAAACATTATCAAGAATATCAGCGCGCGTATCGGTCAGCGTGATGCAGCCCCCCGTTGCGGCGGCTGCAACCAGAAAAGTTCCGCTCTCAATACGATCAGGCATTACCCGATAACTTGCACCATGCAATTTTGCCACGCCAACGATGGTAATCGTGTCGCTCCCTGCACCTTCAATCATTGCACCCATCGCAATCAGGCAATTAGCTAGATCAACCACCTCTGGCTCGCGGGCGGCATTTTCCAGCACGGTAATACCCTCCGCCAAAACTGCCGCCATCATCAAATTTTCCGTACCCGTCACGCTGATCAAATCGAAACAGATGTGCGCGCCATGCAAACGTGCTGCGGTCGCATGAATATAACCATGCTCGATGTGAATATCGGCTCCCATCGCCAGCAACCCCTTAATGTGCAGATCCACCGGACGAGAGCCAATGGCACACCCGCCGGGCAATGAAACCCGCGCTTCACCAAAGCGAGTGAGCAGCGGCCCCAAGACAAGAATCGCCGCACGCATAGTCTTGACCATATCGTAAGGCGCCTCCAGCTTGTCCACTTGCGCCGCATTGAAGGTCGCTGCCTGACTTTCCGAATCAACCCGCACGCCCATTTGCTGCAACAACTTGACCATAGTATGTACATCGTGCATATCAGGCAAATTACTGAGATGCAAATCATCCGCCACCAGTAAGCTGGCGCACATAATAGGCAGTGCCGCATTTTTTGCGCCGGAAATCCGCACTTCACCATTGAGGCGATAACCGCCCTGAATTGCTAGTTTTTGCATATTATTTAGTCGCTTGTAGTTAGTCGTTAGTTGCCACTGCCTCAACTCACGACTAATGACTGCTTTTCCATTCTTGTGGGGTATAAGTTTTTATGGACAGCGCATGGATTTCGCCACGCATCCGATCGCCCAGTGTCTGATAGACACGCTGATGACGAAGCACGCGGCTCAGACCAGCAAATGCGTCACTTACCACGACAGCTTCAAAATGTTGCCCGTCGCCGATGACAGTCAAATACTCCGTTTCCATACCCTGCGCGATGTTAAGTTGAATACTTTCGGGCGTGACCATTGTTATTGCTACCACTGTTTGATTTTGGGGATATTCTGAATGTGAGCGTGTGCAGCCTCAACCAGGTTGCGCATGATACTAAAAACTTGCAGGCGATGCGCACAACCTTCAACTACTTGCCTTAATTCATTGCTATCACTGCGGCAACATCTCGGCCACACCATACAGGTTAGCCAGACTCAATAAATCGTCGGACAAACCCGTTACGCGCAAGCTGCGCTGCCGGGCTTCGGCAGCTCTAGCCCAGCACAACAACATGCTGACCGCAGCCGAATCAACCGCTTCCACCTTTGAGAAATCTACCAGCAAGTCTTCTTTGTCCAGTTGTTGTAAACCCACCTCATACAACTCAGGCACAGTAGACATGGTCAAACGACCACTTACCACTAGTCGGTCCCCTTCGCGCACAATCACTTCGCGTCAGCCTTGCGCAGCGAAGTATTAGATGCCTTGGCATTCATATCCTGCAAAGTTTTGATCAACCCCTCTATGCCGGACTGACTGACTTGCGTATCAAACGTACCGCGATAACTGGTGACCATGCTCACACCTTCAATAATCACGTCGAACACTTTCCAACCGTCAGTCTTCTTTTTCATCCGATAGTCAACGGTGGTCGGTTGAGGAGTGCCTGACTTGACAACACGCATCTTGACGGTAGCTTCGTTATCTTCAGCCGCCATTTTTAATGGCAAAACCTCTACCGTCTGGTCGCGATAGGAGGTAAATGCCTTAGTATAGGTACGCACCAACATGTTGCGAAACTCAGTAACCAAGACTTGTTTTTGCTCGGCAGATGCCTCTCTCCAATGTTTCCCCATCGCCAATTGAGTCATGCGTGCAAAATCGAAATTAGGCAATATCTTGGCATCTACCAGAGCGAGAATTTTTTTTTGGTTGCCGGCTTTAATGTCCGCATCCTGTTTGACTATCGAAATAATTTCCTGAGCGGTGCTTCTGATCAAAACATCCGGCGCAGTCACATCGGCTCGCGCAACACCCACGACACACAACAAACCTCCCACAACTTTTAATAACACATTCATCCTTACTACTCCTAAATTATTTTTCCGGCACGATTACTTTTTCCGGTTCAGCCGCCTTGTTGTACAAGAATTTGCCAATCATTTCTTCCAGCACGACCGCAGATTGCGTTTGCTTCACTTGCCCACCATCTTTCAGCATCTCTTCATCCCCACCCGGCATCAGACCTATGTACTGCTCACCCAACAAGCCGGAAGTCAGGATATTAGCGAAAGTGTCTTGGGGAAACTGATAACGCTTGTCCAGACTCATCACCACTTTTGCCTCGTAACGTTGTGTATCCAGCGTGATACTTGTCACCCGACCTACCAGCACGCCCGCGCTTTTAATAGAGGCTTTAACTTTCAAGCCACCAATATTCTGAAAATAGCCATAAACCTGGTAGCTCTCGGACACGTTGTAGGTACCAAGGTTCCCGACCTTCATCGCAAGTGCCACCAGGGCGGCCAGTCCTGCTACCACAAACATGCCTACCCATAAATCCAAAGTCGTGCGTTCCATACCCTTAATTCCCTCTAAACATGATTGCAGTCAACACAAAATCCAGCATCAAAATAGCCAATGAAGAATTCACTACCGTACGCGTGGTCGCACCTGACACCCCCTCTGCGGTAGGCTGCGCATCATAGCCTTCAAACAGTGCAATCACCGTCACCACCGTCCCGAATACAAAACTTTTCAGCACGCCATTGAGAATATCCTCACGGAAATCCACAGCAGCCTGCATCTGCGCCCAGAACGAACCCTCATCCACGCCGATCTGCACAACTCCGACCAGATAACCACCAAATACGCCCACCGCGCTAAACATCGCCGCCAACAGCGGCATGGAAATCACCCCCGCCCAAAAACGCGGTGCCACAATGCGTGCAATTGGATTCACCGCCATCATCTCCATTGCCGAGATTTGCTCAGTCGCTTTCATCAAACCTATTTCTGCCGTCATCGCCGAACCGGCTCGACTGGCGAACAGCAGCGCAGCCAATACGGGACCCAGTTCACGCACCAGGCTCAAGGCCACCAGCGAACCCAGTGCCGATTCCGACCCATAACGCTTGAGCGTTTCGTAACCTTGCAAACCCAGCACCATGCCGACAAACAGGCCCGCCACCAAAATAATGATCAGCGACATCACACCGCTTGAAAAAATTTCCTTTATAATCAAACGGAAACGTTTAAAGCCCATGCCAGAATAGAGCAAAGCGAGGATAAAAAAACGGGTTGCCGAACCAATGCGCCAAACCGCATCAACGATGCGGTGTCCGATTGCTCGTATAGTTTTAGTTGCTGCCATAGTTTCAGCCCTGCGAATTTAATTCTTGACGATAATCGCCACTGGGATAATGAAAGGGTACTGGACCATCCATCTCGCCATGCACAAACTGACGAACAAAATCAGTGTCGCAGGCGCGCAGTTCATCCGGCGTGCCTTCTGCAACAATTACACCGTTAGCCATGAAATAAACATAGTCCACAATCTTCAACGACTCTTGAATGTCGTGCGTAACGATAATCGAAGTCGCACCCAACGCGTCATTCAACCGACGAATCAGGTCACCAATCACAGACAGGGAAATCGCATCCAGCCCCGCAAACGGCTCGTCATACATAATGAGCGTCGGGTCGAGCGCTACCGTACGCGCCAAGGCCACGCGCCGCGCCATCCCACCCGACAACTCCGACGGCATCATTTTGTGCGCACCACGCAACCCTACTGCGTGCAGCTTCATCATGACCAGATCGTGAATCAATTCCTCAGGCAAGTCGGTATGTTCACGCATCTGGAATGCCACATTGTCATACACCGTCATATCGGTAAACAAAGCGCCGAACTGAAACAACATGCCCATCTTGCGGCGCATGGCATATAACCCCGCCGAATCAAGATCCTGCATCATCTGACCATCAATTTTGACAGACCCCCTGGAAGGCTTGAGTGCTCCGCCTATGTGTCGCAGCAGCGTGGTCTTGCCACAACCCGAGAGTCCCATGATGGCGACCATCTTGCCCTTCGGAAAAGTCATATTGATGCCCTGCAATACGGGGCGCTTATCGTAGGTAAAGTTAAGATCGCGAATTTCGACTAATGCGGAGGGTGACAAAATAGCATTCCAAAAATAAGTCGCGCATTCTAATCTATTGCGCGGCTTATCCTCAACTTTTCGTCCCCTGTCATTCTAACAATGCTCAAACTTCAGCTTTAAAAAACAACTCTCGCAAGGTCACATCGGTATTTTTTTCCAGCTGCGCTGCACAGCTGGCTATCCATTTCGCCAAAGGATCATCATCCTGTTCTGCCGACAGACTGCCACGATCAAGCACGAATAAGTGCAACAACTCGATTGCACGAATGTGCTCCAGATCACGCACCATTAACCAGCCTTGCCCTTCGGCTTTGCGTACCAAATCTGCGCGATGCAATCTTTCCAGAATGCGTTCCAGCGGGAAAAAACCCAGATGCAAAATTTTGGATAATGCCGGGATCGTCATCACGACCCCACGCCTCATCCCATCAGACATTATCTGTAACACCCGCAAGGCATCCAGCATCTCGACTGCCGCAGGCAATTGTCCCGTTTCCGGTGTGCGCCAATGCGGAAGTGCCGCAGCCACCACAGCTCCCAGCAGCACCGTCAACCAGGATAAATATATCCACATCAGAAAAATCGGGACGCTGGCAAAAGCGCCATAAATCATTTTATAGGTCGGAAAATGAGCGATGTAATAGCCAAAGACCCGGTTCATAGTCTCGAACAAAATCGCAGCCACAATCGCGCCTATCAATGCATGAGTCCTTGGCACATAACGATTCGGCACAAGCCGAAACAACATGGCAAAAGCAAGTGTCGTCAGCAACACCGGTAAACCCTTCAGCATCCCCACGCCGAATATTGGCAGATGCTTGGCATACCCCATGGACAGCCCTACCAACCAGGAAGTAAGCGATAAACTGGCACCCACCAGCACGGGGGTTAGCGTAAGCGCAACCCAATAAACCACCCAACGTTTAATCATGGGTCGAACTCTGGTTACCCGCCAAATAGTATTGAATGCCTGATCTATAGTCTGCATCAGCAACATCGCAGTCACGACCAGAATCAAAAATCCAACCGCACTCAACTGGCCTGCGCTCTCGGCAAATTGCTCTGTGTAGTGGCTAATCACCTTACCCGCTGTTTCCGGCATCAGATTATTCAGCAGATAAATTTTGGTTTGGCTGGAAAAATCCTGAAATACAGGGAAGGCCGAAAACAATGCCAGCGCGATAGTAATCAGCGGCACTAGCGACAAGAGCGTTGTAAAGGTCAAACTTGCCGCTATCTGCGCACAGCGATCCTGCGCGAAACGTGCTGCCACAAAACGAAAAAATATTTTTAGATCCCGCCAATTCTTTTGCATGTTAATTCTGATTCCCTATAATGCGCGCATGATAACCGACACAGAAATTCTGGTGCTGTATTACAGCCAACACGGCGCAACGCGACAAATGGCGCAACTGGTCGCGCGCGGCATTGAACAAGTTGATGGCATACGCGCCAGACTGCGTACCGTCCCCAGAATTTCCACCCTCTGTGAAGCGAGTGAAGCAGGCATCCCCGACAGCGGCGCACCCTATGTCGAGTTGCACGACCTCGAAGAATGCATCGGTCTGGCACTAGGTAGCCCGACACGTTTTGGCAACATGGCTGCCGCAATGAAATACTTCTGGGACGGCACAGGCGGACTATGGATGAAACATGCACTGGTCGGCAAACCTGCCGCACTGTTCACTTCGACCAGCAGTATGCACGGCGGTCAGGAATCCACCCTGCTTTCGATGATGTTGCCGCTCATGCATCACGGCATGATTATCGTCGGCCTGCCCTATTCCGAGGCGGAACTTGCCAGCACCCAAACGGGTGGCACGCCCTACGGCGCAAGCCATGTAGCGGGGCTAACCAGCGACTTGCCGATTTCAGAGGCCGAAAAGAAGCTGTGCATGGCGCTGGGTCGCCGTCTAGCTCAGACCGCACTGAAGCTTGCCGCATGAATAACGCCGTCGAAGCGCGTCGTTTGCTGCGCGCCCACCGCTATGGCGCACTGAGCACACTGTCCAGGAAACTGGACGGCTACCCGTTCGGCTCGATCACACCTTACGCTGTAGATCACGATGGCAGCCTCGTCATTCTGATCAGCGATCTGGCGGAGCACACCAAAAATATTGAGCATGACCCGCGCGTCAGTCTGATTACCCACAAGCAAAACGACCCCAATATCCAGATGCAGGGACGGGTAACGGTCGTGGGCAACGCACACCGCATGGAGGATGCGCAACAGGCTGGTGAGCGTTACTTGCGACTCTTCCCCGAAGCGGCGAATTACCTGACGATGGCCGATTTCTCCTTCTACCGCATCCAGCCCATCGCCATCCGCTACATTGGCGGCGTGGGACGTATCCATTGGGTAAGAATGCCAGACTACAGGGCCGCACAAGCTGTCAAATTTTCCTTGCAAGAAGCCTCTTTGCTGAACGACATCAATACTCGACAAGCCGCATACCTGCGGCTGTTAATACAGCAGTATCATGGCTCGGATACACCCGATACTCAGGCCATCGCGCTAGACTGCGACGGCATGGATATACGCAGCAACGGCATAATATATCGTCTTGATTTTAATACATTTTTTAATGACCCTGAACAAATTCTACCGTTATCGGAAGTGCATTTCCCTAACCAATAAAATTGTATAAAACGTAGCGAAAACTGAACACGGTTGAGGCAAGCATAAAAAAGGACACGCTCGACGTGTCCTTTTTTACTGCCGCTGCCAAAATAAACTTATTTGCTCTTGACTTTGTATCTGGCGGCTTTGGAGGTAGACGGAGCTTTCACTTCATTAACCACTGTTGAAACAGGCGCAGCTTCAAGCGCAACTGGCTCTGCTTTAACTTCAGGCTTTTTCTCAACCGCGCAACTGCTGTTGTTTACCTTGCCGTCCGGCATCACCGTGTTGCAGAAAGTCGCACCGGTCATGACCGCATCCGTCATATTGGCACCTGTCATATCCGCATCAGTGAGGTCGGCATTCAACAAAATTGCGCCCGTCAAATTGGCACGCTCCAGTTGTGCGCCACGCAATACCGCCTTACTCAGATTGGCATCGGTCAGATTCGCCTGCGCCAGATTGGCACGCGTCAGGTTAGCACGCGCAAAATTAGCTTCGGTCAGATTGGCTCTGTTCAGGTTGACCTTGAACAAATTGGCCTGCGCCAGATTCGCCATGTAGAGTTGCGCGCCCGAAAGGTTGGCCGAACCGAGATTTGCTTCTGCAAGGGATGCATTCAAACATACCGTACGCGGTTGAATAAGACACCCATTCACTGCGGCCTCACCGTTCGCAACTGTTTGCGCTAACTCGGCTGATTTTTTGGCAGGGCAATTAGCACCACTATTGATGATGCCGTTCGGCATAATGGTCCGGCAAAACACCGCCTTACTGAACTTTGCCCCTTCGATTTCCGCATTGCTCAAATCGGTATCGGTCAAATTAGCCTCGCTCAGGTTTGCCCCCTTGAGTTTAGCCCCAGTCAGATTAGCACCCGTCAGGTTGGCTGCGGTCAAATCAGCGTTATACAAAGTAATGCCCGCCATATTGGCCTCGGTGAAATTTCCCGCCACCAGCTTGCCGTGATAGAGGTTCGCACCTTTCAGATTGGCTTTGCTCATATCCGCTTTGGTCAAATCACCTTCGAACAACATCGCCTCCTCCAGATTGGCGTTCGCCAGATTTTTACCGGCAAACTCGGCATGTGGGCACTGTGAATGAGGAATAATCGAACACTCAATCATGCGCGCATTCGCACCCAGAGAAATCAACAACAACATGGAACTTAGTAAAACCTTCTTCAAGATATTCTCCAATTAGAATTAAAATTTGACTTAACGGGCAGGGCAGATGCAACACCTGACAAGGTACCGGCTATCCCCTTTCCTCATCCCAATCCTCTCCCGCATTGCAGGCGATGGGCGAACGAAACGCCGCGCGAGTTGCACGTCAACGGTAACGCGCAAAACCTGCACGGGCGATGTGACGGGCGTTTTGCAAATAAGTTCAAACCTGCGGGTGTGCGCGTTCCAGATTCGCCTGCAACTTGTTCAACGCGTCCAGGTAAGCATGAGCCGAGGCCACCACGATGTCGGTATCTGCCCCCTGTCCGTTGACAATGCGTCCGCCGTGAGCCAGGCGTACCGTCACTTCACCCTGCGCATCCGTCCCGCTGGTGATGTTGTTCACCGAATACAGTTGCAATTCAGTTCCGCTATGCACAATTTTTTCGATGGCTTTAAACGTCGCATCTACCGGACCACCGCCCTGCGACTCTGCCTCATGTTGCTCGCCGCCCAGGCTTAAGACAACCTTTGCCACCGGCAACACCCCGGTTTCGCAATGCGCGCGCATGGACACCAACTGAAAGTGATCGCTCACGTTTGTCCCGACTTCCTCATTAACCAGCGACTGCAAATCCTCGTCAAAAATTTCGTGCTTGCGATCGGCCAAGTCCTTGAAACGTTTGAACACCCCGTTAAATTCCTCGTCAGAGGCAAAGGTAATGTTCAGTTCCGCCATACGCTGACGCAAGGCATTGCGCCCGGAATGCTTGCCCAACACCATCTTGTTGGCCGACCAGCCCACGTCTTCGGCACGCATAATCTCGTAGGTTTCACGATTCTTGATGACCCCGTCCTGATGAATACCCGCCTCGTGTGCAAACGCGTTCGCCCCGACGATGGCCTTGTTCAACTGCACTGGGAAACCGGTAATACTTGCCACCAACCGGCTGGCAGGCACGATCTGCGTGGTATCAATGCGCGTATCGCAAGTAAACACATCCTGACGCGTACGCACCGCCATCACCACCTCTTCGAGCGCCGCATTACCCGCACGCTCCCCCAGGCCGTTGATGGTGCACTCGACCTGGCGCGCGCCATTGAGCACCGCTGACAAAGAATTCGCCACCGCCAATCCCAAATCATTATGACAATGCACGGAGAAGATCGCCTGGTCGGCATTCGGGATGCGCTCGCGCAATTGCAGGATCAAGCCACCGAATTGATGCGGCAAGCTATAGCCTACCGTGTCGGGGATATTCAACGTTTTGGCACCCGCCTTGATAACCGCTTCCAACACACGGCACAAGAAATCAGGATCGGAGCGCCCCGCATCTTCCGGTGAAAACTCCACATCATCGGTGTATTGGCGTGCCCAGGTCACCGCCTTGACCGCCTGCTCGACGACCTGATCCGGTGTCATGCACAGCTTCTTTTCCATATGGATGGGAGAAGTCGCAATAAAGGTATGAATACGCCCTCTTTTTGCGCCTTTTAACGCTTCGCCGGCACGACGAATATCATTTTCCATGGCACGCGCCAAACCACATACGGTGCTTTCCACGACACAATCTGCCACCGCTTTGACGGCATCGAAATCCCCGTTGCTGGCGGCGGGGAAGCCCGCTTCGATGACATCCACCCGCATCCGTTCCAACTGTTTGGCGATGCGGACTTTTTCGTCCTTGGTCATGGACGCGCCTGGGCTTTGCTCGCCATCGCGCAAGGTGGTATCAAAAATAATCAATTTGTCTGACATGTTGAACTCCTGAAAACAGGTTAAACCTGCGCAACCCTTAAAGGTTGTCGCACTGGATACATCAATAATTTGAGAAAGGGATTAGCGCGCGCCGCGCAGCAACAGCGCAGCCAGCAGACTGAAGGTAGAGTGAAGCAGGGAAATTTGGCGTGAAAAATGCATGGCGCAAATATAACCAGTTTTAGCTACTCACGCAATGGGGTTGCGCACCCTGCTCACCATTCCAGCTTGAGTTATCAAGATGATTGCTTACCACGCAACTGCACCAGCCACATCACATAGCCCGACAAGCCGTAGCACAGGAACAAGCCGAACAGCACGCCCGGCGGATAACTGAAAATCAACAGAAAAAACAAGGCGATGAGAAATATCACCAGAAAGGGTACGCTCTTGCGCATATTGATCGTTTTAAAACTGTAGAAGGGAACATTGCTGACCATGCTTAAACCAGCAAACAGCGTCAAAATTACCGCGTACCAGCGCACCGATTCCCCGCTATAGCCATAATCAAGCATCACCCAAACGAAACCGGCCACCAAGGCAGCGGCAGCCGGACTGGGCAAGCCCTGAAAATAGTTTTTATCAACCACATCAATATTGGTGTTGAACCGCGCCAGACGCAGCGCCGTAGCAACGCAGTAAATAAAGGCGGCGAACCAGCCCCATTTACCCATGCCGCGCAGCGCCCATTCATACATCACCAGAGACGGTGCGACACCGAAGGAAACCATATCGGACAAACTGTCGTATTCCGCACCGAATTCGCTCTGCGTATGCGTCATGCGGGCGACGCGACCGTCCAGACCGTCCAGCACCATGGCCACAAAAATTGCCACTGCGGCAGGTTCAAATTTGCCGTTCATCGCCTGTACGATGGCATAGAAACCGGCGAACAATGCGCCGGTAGTAAATAAATTGGGTAACAGATAAATGCCGCGACGGCGCAGATTCATCGGTTTACGGGGGTTGTAATTTTCCATAGGGTGAGATTAACCGTTTTTCGCCAATACCGCCAGAATTGTAGTCGTTGCAGCCACTTTATCGCCGATGCTGACTTTAACAGTCGCATCCAGCGGCAGATAAACATCCACGCGAGAACCAAAGCGGATAAAGCCATAACGCTGACCGCGTGCCAGCACGTCCCCATAATTGACATAGCACAAGATGCGTCGTGCGATCAAACCCGCTACTTGCACCACGGTAATATCAGCACCATCAGCCGTTCTCAGCCACACGGCATTGCGTTCATTTTCCGTGGAAGCCTTGTCCAAGTCAGAATTGATAAACTTGCCGGGAAAATACCAGACCCTCTCGACCGTGCCATCTACCGGACTACGGTTGGAATGCACATTGAACACGTTCATGAAAACGCTGATTTTTATCGCCTCACGTCGCGCATAAGGATCGGTGATGCGTTCGACCATCACGATGCGACCATCAGCCGGTGACAGCACCGCACCAACATCCTGAGGAATAATACGCGCAGGGTCGCGAAAGAATTGCAGCACGAATAATGCGACTATCCACGCCAGGAATACCCAAAAACCATCCATGGCAAATGAGACTACCAGCGCAATAACGATCACGCCAGCCAGAAAAGGCCAGCCTTCACGGGCAATGATAGGGTGGGGATAAGCGTTCATGGTGAGAAGTGAGTAACAAGTGGTGAGTAAGCGCGTGAAACTTCTACCACGGCCTACTCCCCCACTTACTGCCGACTAGTTCTTGCTCTGATCAACCAGTTTGTTTTTGCCGATCCAAGGCATCATCGCGCGCAACTGACCACCAACCACTTCGATTGGGTGTTCGGCATTGATACGGCGACGTGCCGTCATTTCAGGATAGTTGGTGCGACCTTCCAGGATGAATTGCTTGGCGTAATTGCCATTCTGAATGTTATTCAGACATTCCTTCATCGCGGCACGCGCTTCACCCGCAATGACACGTTGACCGGTAACGTATTCGCCATATTCCGCATTATTGGAAATCGAGTAGTTCATGTTGGCGATACCGCCTTCGTAAATCAGATCAACGATCAATTTCATTTCGTGCAGACATTCAAAATAGGCCATTTGCGGCGCATAACCGGCTTCCACCAGCGTTTCAAAACCTGCCTTGATCAGTTCGACCGCACCGCCGCACAACACGGCCTGTTCGCCGAACAAGTCGGTTTCTGTTTCTTCGCGGAAGTTGGTCTCGATCACGCCACCCTTGGTCCCGCCGTTGGCCGCTGCATAGGACAGGGCGATGTCGCGTGCCTTGCCGGATTTATCCTGATAAACCGCGATCAGACTAGGTACGCCGCCCCCTTTCAGGTATTCGGAACGCACGGTATGGCCTGGGCCTTTAGGTGCGATCATGATCACGTCCACATCCGCGCGTGGCACAACCTGGTTGTAATGCACGTTAAAGCCATGTGCAAACGCCAGTGCTGCACCCGCCTTCATGTTGGGTGCGACATCTTCCTGATAAACCTGAGGAATAGTCTCATCCGGCAACAGCATCATCACCACGTCAGCGGCTTTAACCGCTTCAGACACTTCAGCCACGTTCAAACCGGCAGCAGCGGCTTTTGCCCAGGAAGCTCCGCTCTTGCGCAGCCCAACCGTCACATTCACGCCAGAATCACGCAGGTTTTGCGCGTGTGCGTGACCTTGTGAACCGTAGCCCACGATGGTGACTTGTTTGCCCTTGATCAAGGATAGGTCTGCATCTTTATCGTAAAAAACTTTCATGTTGCCCTCTTCAATTAAAAAAATAGTTGTAAGTCGTTAACTTTGGCAAGGTGAGCACGTTTGGTGCCCGGCGATCCTCCGCGTGAGGCAAACAATGTAACCGTTTTGCCCACCCTGCCAAAGCTAACGACGCTTTGAGTTGCCTTTATTTCAAAATTCGATTGCCGCGCCCGACTCCCGATGCACCGGTACGCACGGTTTCCAGTATTAAATCATGGCCTATCGCCTCGATAAACCCGTCCAACTTGCCACGCGCACCCGTCAGTTCGATGGTGTAGGTATGATCCGAGACATCGAGAATACGACCACGAAAAATATCCGTCAGGCGTTTCAGTTCATCCCGGCCATTACCCTCCGCTCGTACTTTAACCAGCATCAACTCGCGCTCGATATGCTCACCTTCGCTCAAGTCCATTACTGCAATGACATCTATCAGCTTATTGAGTTGCTTGGTGATTTGTTCGATGACCGCATCTGAACCGTGCGTCACGATAGTCATGCGTGACTGGGTCAAATCTTCAGTCGGCGCAACAGTTAACGATTCGATATTGTAACCGCGCGCCGAGAACAATCCAGCCACTCTCGACAACGCACCCGCTTCGTTGACCATCAACAGGGAAATAATGTGGCGCATTATAGATCCTCCGCCAAAACGACTTCAGACAAACCCTTGCCCCCCGGCACCATGGGGAACACGTTTTCGGTCGAATCCGTGCGGAAATCCATGAACACCAAGTCATCCTTGCGCGCAAAAGCCTCCCTCATCGCGGGTTCAACATCGGCAGGATTATCAATACGCATACCGACATGCCCGTAAGCCTCGGCCAGTTTCACGAAATCCGGCAAGGCATCCATATAGGATTCAGAATAACGGTTGCCATGGAAGAACTGCTGCCATTGGCGAACCATACCCAGATAACGATTGTTCAAGGACAACACTTTGATGGGCAAGTGATATTGCTTGCAAGTAGACAATTCCTGAATGTTCATCTGGATACTGCCTTCTCCGGTCACGCAAGCTACGGTCTCGCCCGGATGCTTGAGCTGCACGCCCATCGCCGCCGGCAAGCCAAAGCCCATTGTCCCCAGACCACCCGAATTGATCCAGCGACGCGGATGATTGAACTGGTAATACTGCGCAGCCCACATCTGGTGTTGCCCCACGTCAGAGGTGATAAACGCATCGCCAAAAGTCAACTTGTGCAGCGTCTCGATGACGAATTGCGGCTTGATAACTTCGCTGGAATTCTTGTAGCGCGCTCCGCCCCCCTTCACACGCCATTCATCAATCTGCTTCCACCATGCGGAAAGTTCCGTTGCATCAGGCTTCTGACGGCTCTTGCGCAACACATCCAGCAACTCATCGAGTACCAGCTTCACATCGCCGACAATCGGCACATCCACCTTGACACGTTTGGCGATAGAGGAAGGATCAATATCAATATGAATGATTTTGCGCGGCACTTGAGCGAAATGTTCGACATTACCAATGACGCGATCATCGAAACGCGCACCGATTGCCACCAGCACATCGCAATATTGCATACCCATATTGGCTTCATATGTGCCGTGCATACCCAGCATACCAACATATTGCGTGTCATTGGCCGGATAGCCGCCCAGCCCCATGAGGGTATTGGTGCAAGGCACTCCCAACAAGCGAACCAAATCGGTCAATTGTGCGGAGGCATCCGACAACACCACGCCACCACCCGCATAAATCATCGGGCGACGCGCTTCCAACAATAGCTGTGCAGCGAGCCTGATTTGCGCGCTATCCCCCTTGCCTACCGGGTTATAGGAACGAATTTTTACGCTTTCGGGATAAATAAATTCGGTCTTTTGACCGGAAATATCCTTGGGAATATCCACCAGCACGGGTCCCGGACGACCAGACTTGGCCAAATAAAAGGCCTTTTTGATCGTCGCAGCAATGTCTTTGACATCCTTGACCAGATAATTATGCTTTACGCAGGGTCGCGTAATGCCGACTGCATCCACTTCCTGAAATGCATCTTCACCTATCGCAAACGTTGGCACCTGACCGCTGATAACCACCAGCGGAATCGAATCCAGATAAGCCGTCGCAATACCCGTCACGGCATTCGTCAGTCCAGGCCCTGACGTGACCAGAGCCACGCCGACTTTGTCGGAAGAACGCGCATAACCGTCAGCCGCGTGTACGGCAGCCTGTTCATGGCGCACCAGCACATGTTTGACCTTATCTTGTTGAAACAGCGCATCGTATATGTGCAGCACCGCCCCACCCGGATAGCCGAATACATATTCAACCCCTTCTTCCTGCAAACAACGGAGGGTAATTTCCGCGCCAGTCAATTCCATGACATTACCTTATGATTAAACCAAAAAAGAACTGCGTAAGATAAAGGCAAGTGGCATTTTGGTCAACCACTTGCAGCAGAGGGGAGGACAATCTTGGCAAAATTCATCACAATTTGCTACTATTCGCCGCTCGCAAGGAGCAAAAACTGGCTACTCAAGCTGAATTAAGCCTTTTCCTCACCCACGTTGAACGTCGCGCCTACAAGCAGGCAACATTCGCTGTGCATGACGGCCACACTGCGCTGGACATCGTTCAGGACGCAATGATCAAGCTGGCGGAAAAATATGGCGACAAACCCGCAGAAGAATTACCGCTGTTGTTTCAGCGCATTCTGCAAAACACCGTTCGTGATCATTTCCGTCGCCAGAAAGTCCGCTCCAGTTGGATCACGCTGTTTTCTGCCTTTCAGCCCAAACACGAGGAAGAAGAGTTTGACCCACTGGATGTTCTCGAGGATAACGATAATCAAAGCACCCCCGCCGCGCCGGATGCCGATGCACAACAACAGCAAACACTGCACATAATCGAAAGTGCGTTAAGTAAATTGCCAGCGCGTCAACGAGAAGCCTTTCTGTTGCGTTACTGGGAAGGCATGGATACAGCCGAGACGGCAAAGGTAATGGGCTGCACCGAAGGGAGCGTCAAAACTCACTGTTCACGAGCAAACCACGCACTGGCTTTAACCCTCAAGGCAAAGGGAATAGATCTCACATGAAAAACGATACGCAACACCTCAATCACCAAAAAATCAAAGCATTGCTTAACCGCAGCACCGAACAACTTGACGGCGACACCCTGTATTCTCTGCGTCAAGCCAGAACCGCTGCGCTGCACCAGCAACGCATCCTTACCCCGGCTTTTACACTGAACGCCATCGGTCACCGCGCCTACGCCGTACTGCCACACTCTACAGGACAATGGCTGGCTACCTGTTTGCTGCTCGCGGCTCTCGCCGTCAGCACAACCGCTTACTGGCAACACCAGCAAGCCCAGCAACGCAGTCATCTGGACATTGCCATCCTGACCGATGACCTTCCCATCGAGGTTTTTATTGACTAAGCCGCATGAAGACTTCAACCATCGCACTACTATTTCTTTGCGCCTTGAGCAGCACCTTAGCCTTTGCCTCGCCCCAACCTTGGCATAAGCTGACTCCTGTCGAACAAGAAGCACTTGCGCCCGTACAGCCCCAATGGAACAACCTGCCCGAGAAACAGCAGCAGGAGTTGCTGCTTATGGCCGAGCACTACCCTAAATTCAGCCCTGCTGCAAAACAACGTTTTTTAAGCCGCATGACCACCTGGGTACAACTCACCCCCGCGCAACGTCAGGCTGCGCGCGACAAATTTCATGCCTTCAGCAAAGTCCCTCCTGAAAAACGCGAACAAGTCAAACAGATGGTCAGGGAAAAACAGCAAACAAAAACGCCTTGAATCAACGCTGAACTGCACCTCTCCAGACACCCGTTGCCCCACGCTTTACAGGATTCAGCGTTTTTCCACCCGCCATAACATCGCCACAGCCAGCAGTAAAAATAGCCCCGTCATCGCCGTCGCACTGAACAAAGGTTGCCAGTCATTGAGTGCCCCCAGACTGGCAAACAGGCGACCAACGAAGTGGAACAGCAATCCCAGCACGATCCCCAGGAATACCATCACACTGACACCGCCAGAACGTCGCTGATACGATGCAAAGGGTAGCGCCAGCACCATCATCACCAGCAAGGCAAACGGATAAACCAGCTTATTCCACATCGCGATTTCGTAGCGCGCACTTTTTTGCTTGTTTTCCTTCAAGTGAGCGGCATATTTATACAAATCATAAGCAGACATTTGTTCCGGCACGACCAGCATTACACTCATGATGCCCGGTGTCAGCGCTGACCCCCATTGCTGACTTTGCGACGCATGGGTCGTAACACCGAGCTTGTCAAAACGCGTTTCCACAACGCCTTCCAACAGCCAATTCCCCGGCTTGAGATAGCTTGCACTATCGGCACTGATGATTTTTTGCAGATGAAATGTCTCATCAAAACTGTAAATGGCGATGCCCGACAAGCTGGTGTCAGGCAATACACTTTTAACGTTCACAAAATTACGCTCATCCTTGACCCAAACGCCGGAACGAAATGCCTGCAAGGAAACAGCGGAATTTTGCACTTTGAGACGCAGTTTCTGTGCCATGCGCTCACTGGGCGGCGCAATCAATTCACCCGACACAAAGCTCAGGACAATTAACGGCAGAGCGATTTTGCACAGCGCCCCCAGCATCTGGCCTGAAGAGACACCCGAAGCGCGGAATATGGTCAGTTCAGAATGTGCCGCCAGTTGCACCAGCGCAAAGATAGTGCCAACCAGCACCGCCACCGGAAACAATTCATAGATGTGTCCAGGGATGGTCAACACCACGAACAACAGCACATATTTCAGGGTGTATTGGCCGTGCCCCATAACGCTAAGCTCATGAATAAAATCAAGAAAAGCAAATAACATAATGAGCGTGGCGAATACCAGCGCAACGCTGGCATATATTTCCTTGGCTAAATAACGAGTCAATAATTTCATTTTCTGAATACCCGATGCCACGAAAACAACTGGGTACGCCAATAAAAGAGCACGGCCACAATCAACAGCATCAAGGCGTGTATGCCCCACAGCCCGATGCCGGGCGCTAACTTACCCTGCCCTACCCACGCATTGGTCACACTAATCATATTGCTGTACAGCATATACAACACGATCGCCAAAATCAGATTTAGCGACCTGCCAACACGCGGATTGACATAACTCAAGGGGATAGCCAGCAAAGCCAGTATCGCCGCGCTAATGGGCAAACCCAGCCGCCACTCCAGTTCGGACAAATTCCAGGTAGTGGGATTGCGCCATAATTCGGGGGTGGGCATGGTGCGCGCAATGGGTTGAATTTGTAACGCTGCCGAAGATTCGATACGCATGGCGTAACGCTCAAATTCCACGATGCGATAATCGCGCTGCCCCGGCGTGCCTTCATAACGGGTGCCATTTAGCAACACCAGGAAGCGGTCGCCATTCGGCAGCGTTTCCTGGAACCCTTCGCGAGCCACCATCGTACCCAGCTTGGAGTTTTGTACCGAACGCACAAAAATATTACCGACGCGGTTGCTTCCGACATCAACGTCCTCGATGAAATACACTCGGTCGGCCTGACTGGACTCGCGAAACATACCCGGCGTAATCCCGGCAATTTCATCGCGGCTTTCCAATTTGTTCTTGAATTCATCGGCTTTTTGCAATGCCCAGGGCGACAAGACCAGACTCAGCACTGCGATCAGTGCCACTACCGGCATGGCATAGCTCAACACCGGGCGCATCCAGTACGTCAGACCGATGCCGGAACTGAACCACACCACCATCTCACTGTCGCGATAACAGCGCGACAAGGTCAGCAAAATGGACATGAACAAACTCATGGAAAGCAACACCGGAAAATAATTCAGCGCACTAAAACCCAGCAGTGCCAGCACGCCATCTACCGCCAGCTTGCCGCTGACCGCCTCACCCAGAAAACGGATCACCTGACTGACCACGACGATGCCCAGCAGAATGGAAAATATCAACAAGCCATTACCGATAAATTCGCTCACTAATGCGCGATGAAACAGGCTCGCACGAAACATTTTTGACTTAGTGCGGTAAGTTTGCGGATAATCAGACATTGCAACGTAACCTGAGATTGAGGAGTAACGCGTGGAATTTAGCATAAAACAATGCAGCCCGGAAAAGCAGCATAGTGCCTGTGTCGTCGTGGGGGTCTATCAAGGCGGTCAATTATCGGCCGCTGCACAACAACTGGATGCAGCGGGAAACCGACAAATCAGCGCGCTCATCGAGCGCGGCGACATCACGGGCAAAGTGGGCAGCAGTTTGATGTTGCACACACTTTCCGGCATCGCAGCCGAACGTGTGTTGCTGGTCGGGCTGGGCAAAGCTGATGAATTCAACGGCAAAAAATTCCTCGAAGTATTGCGCGCCACCTTTACGGCACTGCAAAACTCGGTTTGTAAAAACGCTACCTTGTATCTCACCGATCTGGCAGTAACAGAACGCGACGCAATCTGGAAAATCAACCAGTCCATCCTGCTCGCCGCCGAATCTGCTTACCGCTGCGACCATCTCAAGAGCAAACCCGCCGACCCGCCCACCCTGCACAAAATCCTCCTGGGTTGTGCCGATAAACCGGACGAAGCCGGACAAACCGCCGTGCAACAGGCCAGCGCGATAGCGGATGGCGTAAAGCTGGCCAAAGACCTGGGCAACCTGCCCGGCAACATCTGCACCCCGACTTATCTGGCAGATCAAGCCACCGATCTGGCTAAACAGCACAAACTCAAAGTGACCGTCCTCGAAGAAAAGGACATGGAAAAACTGGGCATGCACTCGCTGCTGTCGGTTTCAAGCGGTAGCCGCCAACCCGCCAAGCTGATTACCCTGGAATACCGTGGCGGCGACAAGAAACAAAAACCCATCGTGCTGGTCGGCAAGGGGCTTACCTTCGACGCGGGTGGCATTTCCATCAAACCCGGTGCTGGCATGGACGAGATGAAATACGATATGTGCGGTGCCGCCAGCGTGCTGGGCACGATGCACGCCATCGCCGAAATGTCGCTCAAACTGAACGTCGTCGCCGTCATCCCCAGCAGCGAAAATCTGCCGGATGGCGCGGCCAGCAAGCCCGGCGACATCGTGAAAAGCATGGCCGGCCTGACCATTGAAATCCTCAACACCGACGCAGAAGGTCGGCGCATCCTGTGCGATGCGCTGACCTATGCGGCGCGTTTCAAACCCGACACCGTAGTGGACATCGCCACCCTTACCGGCGCATGCGTCATCGCGCTGGGCCATGTCGCCAGCGGCTTGTACAGCAATCAGGACACGCTCGCACATGAACTGTTTGCAGCGGGCGAATATGCGAATGACCGCGTTTGGCAGATGCCGCTATGGGACGAATACCAGCAGCAACTGGACAGCAATTTTGCCGACATGCAAGACATCGGCGGACGCGAGGCTGGCAGCATCACCGCCGCCTGCTTTTTGTCACGCTTCGCCGAAGACTACCGCTGGGCGCATCTGGATGTCGCGGGTACTGCCTGGAAATCCGGCAAGGAAAAAGGCGCGACCGGTCGCCCCGTGCCCTTGCTCACGCAATACCTGATTAACCGCGCCAAATCGTAGGGGCGTATGGCAACACGCCCCTGCACGCGCTTGTGAAATGAAATAACATGACCCAAGTAGATTTCTACACTGGCTCTCCCGACAAGCTGCGCAGCGCTTGCCAGTTAAGCCAGAAAGCCATGCAAAATGGGCTAAAAACCGTCATCAGCCTGCCCGATGCGGCGAGTTGCGACGCACTGGACAAACTGCTGTGGGTTTATCCCGACACAGGCTTTATTCCGCATTGCCTGAGCGATGCGCAACAAGCGGCACAAACCCCTGTTCTTTTGAGCTACAGCGGCAGCACCTTTCCGCATCACGACTTGTTAATCAGCTTGTGCGCCGAGGCTCTGCCTTTTTTCAGCCGCTTCGACCGCCTCATTGAAATCATCGGCACGGATGAAGAAGACAGCCGCCTGGGGCGAGAACGCTACAAATTTTATCGGGATCGCGGCTACGAACTGCGCCATTTCGATCTATCCCGGGAACAACGCAAATGACACAACAACCTGACAATGACAAATTGCCCTGCCTGACTGAAATAGTCAGCGATAGCCGACTGGACGACTTACCCATCCTCACGGAAATCATCATTGATGCTCCGGTCGGAGACCTCATAACTGGCGAGCAGCCGCTTAATCCCGCAGCTGCAACAGCGTTTCAGCCCGTCGTTCAGGAAATCATCACGGCTGCTGTGCCACGCACCTTGACCGCAGAGGACATGCAACTTTTGTTGCAGCCTATTGAAGCGCATCTCGAAACGGTTTTCACCAGCAAGCTCAACAGCCAGCTCGAACAACTGCAAAAACTGGCGGTTGATCTGGCGGTTAGCGAATTCAAGGCGAAACTCCCGCAATTGCTGCATGACGCATTGAACAAGACAGATGAAAGTGGTAAGTGGTAAGTGGTAAGTGGTAAGTGGTAAGTGGTAAGTGGTAAGTGGTAAGTGGTAAGTGGTCAGCCAGTTTTACTTACGACTCACCACTCACGACTTACCGCCCCTGTCGTATAATCCCGCCCTTCATAAAAGCACGAACGCCGCTGTTCGGAACATTGCCATGGAATTGACCAAAAGTTTTGAACCCAAAGAAATCGAAGCGCGCTGGTATCCCGTCTGGGAACAATCCGCTTA